>WNGE01000587.1_pt1 | contig 47572 bp, 61 predicted proteins | sample 5400651 | NCBI WGS metagenome assembly WNGE01 (sample SAMN13153370, study PRJNA577476) | soil metagenome | isolation source: 60 cm soil or saprolite under grassland replicate 2 | place: USA:California | collected 2016-06-15 | reverse complement strand
GGGTGCCCTCGAGGAGTTCGTGGAGGGTGCGCTGGAACGGACCGGCCGGCTCAGCCGGTTGCATCGTCCCCCGGCGATGTGCTTCCTCGACATCACCGGGTACACCCGGCTGACCGAGGAACGGGGAGACGAGGCTGCGGCTGAGGTGGCGGAGCGATTGGCCGCTCTCGTCCGGCGATCCTCCCAGGAACATAAGGGGGAACCGGTGAAGTGGCTGGGCGACGGGGTGATGTTCTACTTCCCGGACCCTGGGCAAGGCGTGCTGGCCGCGCTCCGGATGGTGGAGGGGGTGGCGATGCAAGGACTTCCACCCGCCCACGTGGGGATGCATGCCGGGCCGGTGGTGTTCCAAGAGGGGGACTACTTCGGCCGGACAGTGAACATCGCGGCCAGGATCGCCGAGTACGCCAGGCCCGGCGAGGTGCTGGTGAGCCAGGAGGTCGTGGACGCGGCCCAGGGAACGCCGGTGATGTTCGCGGAGATCGGGCCCGTCGAGCTGAAAGGGGTATCGGGCACCCTCACCCTCCACACGGCTTCGCGGGCGGGATAGGTCGTCGGACGCGTTCGACCGCCTCGCCGAGAAGCCGCCTTTACCGCGCGATTAGCAACTAGGGGGTTCGGGGCCAAGCCCAACTCGTGGTGATGGCGTACGAGTCGGTTGCAACCGGTCATGTCGGGCGTTCGCGAGGAGCTCCTGGATCGGCAAGCGGGCGTGCTCGGATTGCCTGTGGTCAAGGTCATGATTCCGTCAGCGTGCCCGAAGCTGTACGAGCGGTGGATGGCCTCCGTCCTCGCCACGTCACCAGGTGTCACGTGAGGAAGGTCCTGGCTGAGCTGGACCGGAGAGCACCAGATACCACCAGATCACACCCGACACGACCGTCCCCGAACTTCAAAACCGGTGTGCCGGCGAGAGCTGGCAGGCGGGTTCGAATTCCCGTCCGCCTCCGCTGCTGAAAGTGGCCTCTGACCAGCACAGATGCACGAGGCGGGCGGCTAGTCGCCCGGGGAGAAAGGGGTTCGCGGGCCCCGAAAAACCGGTGATCCACACCAGTCTTCGCTGATCTCACAAGTCTTCGCTCGCTCACCCCTCCTCCGAACTGGACAAGTCTTCCCGGGACGGAGCGGAGAGCTGGACAAGTCTTCGGTGCCTCCATCGCGGGGTGGAGGGCCGGCGTCGTCGGTCATCCGGTGGTCTCTCGAAGCGGGCCCGGCTATGAAGCCGTCCAGCGACATCGAGAGGCCGACGGCTACCTTGCCCATGTTCCACCCCCAATCTCGTCGGATTTCGTTCCTGCGGCACGCCTGGGCGACGGTGCCGCTCTCTGCCAGGAAGACGCTCGGCCCCTGCCTCAAGCCTGGTGCTTCGGCGACGGGTCACTGGACTCCTCGTTCGCATCGGGCAGCGTGGGATAGTCGGTCGGGTAGAGGCCGGCGGCGAAACCGAACACGGTGTCGCCGGAGCGGGGCAGTTGCGAGAACTCCCGAACGACTGCGTCCACCCGCTCCCAGAACTCCGCCGCACGCTGCGCGGGGATGCGGGCATGCCGGAGGATCGACCGCAGTTCATCCGCCTCGTGCGCTGGGACGGACTCGGCTGCGGCCACCGACAGGGCGTTGGCGTGCACGGTCGTCGGGTCCTCGCCCGGACGGTTCACGACCCCGACGTAGAACACTCGCGCCATGCGGCCGTAGTAGCGCTCGTCGATCGCGCGGACCCGCCTGGTCCGCACCACGCGCAGCATCCCCGCCTCCACCAGGACGTTGACGTGGTGGGCGACGGTGCTCTTCGGACGGTGAACTGCGGCGGCGAGCTCGGCCACGGTCGCGGCCCGTTCGAGCAGGAGATCCAGGATCGTGGCGCGCAGCGGATCCGCCATCGCCCGGAGCTGCGCCGGCGTCGTCACCACGATCCGGTCGGCGAGCTCGTAGTCGGGGATCGGCGGGTTGATCGACGTCATTGGATTAGTCTAAGATCTTGGATCATTCGGTCGGAACCGATCATAGCAAGGGAGGCGAGATGGCGGAGCTGCTGCTCTTCCACCACGCACAGGGTCAGACGGCGGGCTTCCACGCCTTCGCGGGCGAGCTGCGGCGAGCCGGCCACACCGTGCACGCGCCCGACCTCTACGACGGCCGCACCTTCGCCACCCTCGACGAGGGCATGGCGTACGCCGAGCAGGTCGGCTTCGGCGAGATCATCGAGCGCGGCGTGCGCACGGCGAACGAGCTGCCCCACGAGCTCGTCTACGCCGGCTTCTCGCTCGGGGTGGTCCCGGCGCAGAAGCTGGCTCAGACCCGCTCCGGCGCCCGAGGGGCGCTGCTGTTCTACTCGTGTGTGCCGACGTCGGAGTTCGGGACGTCGTGGCCGGCGGACGTGCCGGTGCAGATCCACGGGATGGACGCCGACCCATTCTTCGTCGGCGAGGGTGACCTCGACGCCGCGCGCGCAATCGTCGACTCGACCGAGCAGGCCGAGCTATTCCTCTACCCCGGTTCGCAGCACTATTTCGCCGACTCCAGCCTGCCGTCCTACGACGCCGACGCCGCCGCATTGCTGACCCGGCGCGTGCTCGACTTCCTCCGAGCCATCTGACATGGGCGAGCCTCTACCGAGGCAGCAACTGGAGGCTGCGCACTGCTGGGAAGCGGCCGACCAGGTGTCGGGACGACCGCAGATGACCGACTTCCGTCGAAGGCTGCGCTACCACCAGGCGCGATGGCGTGAGGCGAACGGGCACCCAATCGGCTCGCAGCCGATCGCGCCGAGACCGGACGCCGCGTCAGGGCGCCTGGTCGGAAGCCGTCTCCCGCTGGCCTACGCCCGAGAGACGGGCGCGAATTTCCTCACCCCCGACGCACTCGACGCGGCGAGGGCCCGAACGTCCATCACGGAACCTCACCAGAGCTTCGATCACCAGCGACTGTGGGCCGACCTCCTGTGGTCGCCCGCGCTGGCCTTCAACCTCTTCGGCGACCTTGCCGCCGACCTTGGGCTCGCCGGCCGGGCCGTCCACGCCTGGTGGCCGGACGTGCCCGGCACGGTGTGCGAAGTCCGCTTCGCACACTCGCCGGGGCGTCTCGATCGGGCCTACCTCAGCAACCTCATCGCCTTCGACGTCGCGTTCGTGTTCGACCTCGGCGACGGGACGCGAGGGATCCTCGGCGTCGACACCAAATACCACGAGCGCATCGAGCGGAGGGAACCGAAGCCGAGCCGGCTTCCGCGTTATCTGGAGGTCACCGAGAGGTCGGGCGTCTTCGAGCGTGGAGCGATCGACGCGGTCAACGGAACCGACCTCCTCGTGATGTGGCTCGAGCATCTACTCGTGCTGTCAATGCTGCAGCATCCGAGCGGCACTTGGCGCTGGGGTCGCTATCTCGTCGTCTACCCCGCCGGCAACTCGGACTTCGCCGACGCGTGCGCCCGCTACGCAGATCTCCTCGCGGACGGGTCGACCTTCTCCTCCGTGAACATCGAGGAGCTACTGGACGCCCGCGCCCTCCCGCCGAAAACGGCCACGGCGCTCCGCGACCGATACATCCTCGGCCGATAAGACACCGACCCTCTCCTCGCGCTCCGGTGCTCGGCGGGGCGTGGGTCAGCCCCCACGGGTGGCGCTTGCTAGGATCCTGCCGATGCCGGCGACCGAACCCGTCGTCACCATCTCCCCCGATCATGCCCGCCGCTTCCTCGTTCGACGTCACATGCTGGCGCCGCCGCGGTCGCTGCCGGCCAAGTCCGAATCGGTCCTGAAGGTCGTCGAGCGGCTCGGCCTGCTCCAGTTCGATCCGATCGACGTGCCGGGCGCCCGCAGCCACGACATCGCGCTCCACGCTCGGATCGCAGACTACCGGCGGGGATGGTGCGAGGAGTGGCTCTACGGCGAGGATCGGCGGCTGATCGAGCTCTACAACAAGAGCCTGAACATCCTGCCGATGAGCGAGTTGCCGCTCTATCGCGTGACGTGGGACCTCTATGCGCCAGGCATGGGGGCTCGGATCCTGCGCGAGCAGGCGGACGTGGCCACCGCCATCCTGGCACGCGTCGAGGCTGAGGGTCCGCTGTCGACCGCGGCGTTTGTCGACCGGAAGGAAACAGTCGACTGGTGGTGGGCGCCGACGCGGGTGGCCAGAGCGGTGCTGGAGGCGCTGTTCGTGGCAGGCCGGCTCGGCATCGCCCGCCGGGAGGGCAATCGGCGCTACTACGATCTCATCGAGCGGCTGGTCCCAGCCCAGCGCCTCGCGGAGCGCGCGCCGGAGGAGGCCGGACGCCGCCACCGGCTCCTCAGCCTCTTCCGCGCCACCGGCATGACTAATCCCACCGGCGGCACCTTGGGGGAACCCTTGTACCGGGTGGGCAAGGTCGCCGAACGCACTCGCTGGACGGCCGAGCTCGTCGAGGAGGACGTGCTGCTGCCACTCGCCGTGGATGGTCTCCGTGGCATCCGCTACATCCTGGCCGAGGAGAGGTCCATCCTCGACGCCGCGGCCGATCCGGTTGGTCAACCACCTCCGGGTATCAGCTTCGTCGCACCGCTCGACCCGCTGGTCTGGGACCGCCCCGTCCTGCGGGAGCTGTGGGGCTTCGACTGGATGTGGGAGATCTACGTCCCCGAGGCCAGGCGCCGCTGGGGCTACTACGTCCTGCCCATCCTCTACGGCGACCGGTTTGCCGGACGGATCGAGCCGCGGTACGAGCGGAGCACCCGGACGCTGCGCATCATCGGGATCTCGTTCGAGGACCGCCACGCAGCGATGGAGGATCCGCGCTTCCTCCCGGCGCTGGCCGAGGCGGTCGAGGCCTACCGGACCTTCGTTGGCGCGGACCAGCTGACCTGGCCGCGCAGCCGGCCTGGACGTGACGTGGGATCGGCCATCCGGCGCCTCGGCTGACGGCCCGCGGCGACCTGGCGAGTGCGCTCAGGCGATCGCCCTCACCGCCGAGCTCCCCATTCGCCTTGCCTCGCCGACGACCTCAGCAAACCAGGCACACAAGGCAGCCTCCTCGCCCGGCTGCGCAATTGGAGACACAGATCCCGCTGCTCCGGGCTGCCCACATGGTTTCAGCATCGAGGAACGTGGCGGCGGCCTCTGCTTCGATGTCCTCCGTCGAGAGTTCTGACGAGGAGCTCGCCGAGATGGGAGGGTCCGGGCCCTGACTACAGGCAGTCAGACGGCGAGTAGGTGGCCGTATCCTTCCGTGAGATGATCCACATCGTCCTCGGCATCATCGGCCTGTGGGTGCCGTGGTCGGCTTCGTTCTGCTTGCCGGAGGGGAGGATCTGGGAGGCTGGCTCCTGGCCTCTACAGGCGTTGTCCTCACCGCGGTAGGCCTAATCGGTTTGGCTGTGCACAGTGGCAAGCGTCGAGCAGCCCATCGCGACGAATCGCAGATGAGGATGCTCAAGCTGAACTACGCCGCCGTGCCGTCGAAGCCTGGGGATTTAGGGAGGCGCCACCGGAGGACGATCGCCGAAGGGCGGGTGAGGAGGTGGAGCGCCGCAGGCTCGACGAGCTCCGCCAGGCGAGGCTGCGCGGACTTGGGGCTCATACGCAGAGCGATCACCTTGGAACTCGGCAAGCTTCAGTCGCCTGCGTCCCTGACGTTCCGCTGGGGGCACGCTTCCGGCGACAACGAGGAGCGGAGCTACTGGCTGGAGGAGGGCGAGCTTAGAATGCGGTTCCTTCACCGTCAGCAGGATGGGGCGTGGGTATGGCCCGAGGGCGGTGTCCCATACCAGCAGGGAGGACGCGAGCGTAACCCCGCCGAGCCAGAGGATGTGGAGTGGGCCTGCGCGCTGTTCCAAACTGAGCGATACCTGGTCAGGGAGCATCTGCCCTCCGACGACCAGCTGGAAGTTCAGGAGCCCGGTTACTACAGGGCCGGGGTTGGTGTCCCGGGTAGTTAGCGCCGGGCCAAAGCTGCGCTGGTGCTGTGCCGATCGATGTCTGGCCAATCCGCCGCGACATCAGGCATGTGATCGACGGCCCATCATAGCGCTCGTCCCCACGATCGAGAGGCCACCCACAGCTTCTCACCCACTTGCCGCTGTTCGTACGCTCTAAGCTCCGCCTCCGCACAATTACACCTATGTAATTCTCTAGTGACTCGCCATCCTGAGCCTGCCCAAAGACCGGACAAGCTCCAGCCTCTCGACCCTGCTCAGTCCGGCCCGAGGATGCCCAGCTCGACTGCCGCCTCGCGCGCCTCGGGCGCGAAGCCGATCGTGACGCGCACCTCGTCGTCCCGTTGGTCGACACCGAAGTCGAGGAACGGACAGCACCGGCGCTCGGCTTCAATGAGCGCGGTAAGAATCCGCGCCGTCTGATCGCCCCCTCGGTACACGAGCAAGCGCCCGTGGGGCCGAGGCTCCGTCCGAAGCATCGCGCGTTCGTCGAGGGTCCTCCATTCCCGGCGACGAGCGGCCAGCTCCTCGTCGGTCAGTGAGCACGCGTAGGTGGGTTCGGTCATCCGACTCACCTCCGTGGCCATGCTGGCACTTCAAGTACACTTGAAGTCAAGTGCCATCCGACGAACTCCTCCCCATCGGCGATGTCGCGCGGCGAGCCGGGCTCCGCCCGTCCGCGCTTCGGTTCTACGAGGAGGCCCGCCTTTTGCGTCCCACGGCCCGCGTGAGCGGTCGTCGTCGCTACGAGCCCTCCATCCTCGGTCGCCTGGCCGTGATCCGGTTGCTGCGAGACGCTGGGTTCACCATCCAAGAGATGCGCCGGCTCCTCGCGGGCGGCACGGAGCGCCACCGGTGGCGCCCACTGGCCGAGCTCAAGCTCCGGGAGATCGACGGCAGGATCGCCCAGGCCCAGGAGACCCGCGAGCTAATTGAACGCGCCCTGGCCTGCGACTGCGAGACCTTGGAGGGGTGCAGCACCCTCACCCAGGGATACGGAGGCCACCAGGGCCGGGCAAAGGGGGGCCGCCGGACGCCGGGCTCGGGGTCCCGCGGTCGAGGACTGGGCTGACCGCCGGCCTCACCTACCTATCATTCGGGCCAAGGACCCGGTGACCATCTATGGGATCGCGGCGCTCTCGTTCATGATGCCTCATGTACGCCTTCGAACGGCGAGATCCTCGCTTCATCCTCGCCTTCGCCGTCGGCTGCGCCCTCTCCAGCGCCTACGGATTCCTGTCCGGCGCGTGGCCGTTCGGGGTCGTCGAAATCATCTGGTGCGGGGTCGCCCTCCGCCGGTTCGGAAATGTGGGCCGGTCAAGAGAGGGCCCGTCGTAGGCGCACAGCGCCTACAGAGGGAGAAATCGCGAAGCGCAAGTGCTAGGTGGCCTCCAGGTTGAGCTCGGGGTTCCACACGATCTCCCACAGGTGTCCGTCGGGGTCCCGGAAGTAGCCCGAATAGATCCCCCAGGGGCGGTCGTGCGGCTGGTCGGTCAGCACGGCCCCCGCTGCCTCGGCCTGGGCGAGCAAGGCGTCCACCTCTTCCTTGCTGCCGACCGCGTGGCCGATGCTGAACTCGCCCGTCTTCGGGGGTCCGAACGGGACGTTCGCGTCCTTGGCGAGTTCCGTGCGCGGATAGAGGGCTAGGATCAGCCCGCCTTGCAGCTGGAACATTGCCACGGCCCCGGCGGGGGTCGTTTCGTCACCAACGAACTCGGTGCCGCCCACGCCAGGCGACTCCAACCCGAGCCCGTCGCGGTAGAAGGCGAGGGCCCGATCGAGGTCGCCCACCGCCAGCGTGATTACATCGATGCGAGGGTGCATCTGGTTCTCCTATCTGAGGGAACGAAGTTCTCTATGGGCATCTGGCACGAAGTACCCCGCTTCACACGGCCGGCCTGCGCCGGCAATGAGCTTCCCGACGCGTGCGGCGGGAAGTTTTGACGATGATCAATCCGGGCGCCAGAGGTCGATCTGCGGCAGGCCGTGGATGCCAAGCGTCTGCGACAGCTCGCCGGAGTGGTAGGCGTCGTGGCTGAGGAGGCGTATCAGGACCGACTGGCGCGTGTGGACCTGCGTCTTCTTGCCGGCCTGGCGCTCGAACTGCTCGAAGAGCGTGTCTGGCGTCCACCGGTTGAGGCAGCCGGCGATGATCCGCCAGCTGGTTTCGAGCGCCTCGGTCAGCTCGGCGGCCGTCCGAGGCGTATCGAGGTCGTCCTCCCATCCGATCCCGCTCAGTGGATCCGAGAACGGCGTTGTCTCGGCTCCGGGCTCCCCGAACACGCCGCATAGCCAGTACACCCGCGCCCCGGCGGTGTGGCCCACGGTCGCCCAGATCGGCCACCGGTCGGGCGCTGGCCGCACATTCAGCTCCTTCGCCGAAAGGTCGCGGACGACCTCGACGATCCGGTCGTTGTAGATCTGCCAGCCCTCGTAGAACTGGCCGACCGAAGTGTCGGAGGTGCTCATTGAGACGCAGCATAGCGATCATCCCCAGCCGGCCACGCGAGCGAGGACCCAAGGGGTGCCTGAGGCCAGCAACTAATCGAATGCGTCCAGCTTCCCCTTCACGTACCAACCTCCAGTCCGCCAAGGACAGACCGAGCGAACGGTAGGAAGCCCTGCGGCCCGGAGGCCCGATCTTTCATGTGGACGGTCGTCGTGTCGCTCAACTGGAATATCGCCCGGACGATCTCGAGTCGCGTCTCCAAATCGATGCCTGCTCCCACAACCGAGCCGCCACAGAAGCCTCTCCTCAGGTCCCGGCGGCCGGGCCGTGCTCCCGGAACCAGGCCACTGTCGGGCGGATCGCCTCTGGGAGGGGAGTCGCCCGCCACCCGAAGGTCCGCTCGAACTTGCTGCTGTCCACGACCCAAGGACGCTCGGACTGGTACAGCTGCTCCCGCACCGCCCGGAGCGTCGGGCTGAAGAGGGCCGCCAGGATGAAGCCCCACCTGGGCGCGGCCCGCAGGCGGGTCGGTCGGCCGACCTCGGCGAAGACCATCTCCACGAACCGGAGCATGGTGATGGCCTCGTCGCTCGGCACGTGCCACACCTCGCCGAGGGTCTCATCCCGCTACCCCAGGGTCGCCGGGGCTCGGGCGAAGTCCTCGATGTAGGTGGCGGAGTGAGGGACATCGGGGTCCCGCAGGACCTGGGCTGGCTTCCCCCCCAGGGCCCGGCCGAAGACCCGGTCGCCCACGGTGGACTGGTGGGCGTGGGGGCCGAAGAAGTCCGAGCCCCTCCCGATGGCCGCTCGGACCTTGCCGGCCTGGTGGGCTGACATCAGGACCTCGAAGATTCGGGCTCGGGCCCGTCCATTGGGGGCCCGGAGCCCGGTGGGCGAGTCCTCCTTGATGGGGCCATCCACCGGCCCATAGGCGTACACGTTGTCCCCGAAGACAAGTCTCGCTCCGGCGGATGCCGCTCCCTCGATGATGGCCTCCATCAGCGGGGGGTGGAGCTCCGGCCACCTGGCGTACGGAGGATTGGCGCAGTGGTACACCGCGGCGGCTCCATCGCAGGCCCGTGTAGCCTCGGGTGCCTCCGCAACGTTGGCGGGAAGGACCCCTACATCTCCAGGCAGTTCGGCCCTGCCGCTCCGATTCACGGCTCTGACGCGGTCTCCTCGCGCGGCGAGGTGGCGCGCCACCGCAAGGCCAAGGGGCCCTGTCCGAGGATCACCTCGAGGTCCCTCTGCTCGTTCATCTGTTCGTCCCAGTGCGGATCTTAACGTCGTAGGTCCGAGGCGCTGACCGACGTCGACCACGGGTTGGTTGGAAGATCGGGTGGTTTGCACTAAGGCTAGCAAGCAGCCTCTCCCCACCCGCCAAGACCGTTACCGCGGGGGCCACATCACCACCCGAGGGGGAGGTTCCCGAGGGAGCTAACAGCCCTCGGAGGACTTGACAACTGCGAATAAGAAGATGCCCTCGCCCTGCCAGCTCAGCCGGACTCGGCCTGATCCCTCCACCTGTTGCCTAGACAGGAAGATGTTCCTGGGCCCAGCGGGTGATCTGTTCAAGCGCCGGCAAGAGCGCGCGGCCCGCGTCGGTGAGTGCGTAGCTGACGGACAGGGGCGGACCCTCCGTGACGGTGCGGGTAACCAGTCCCGCGTTGCTGAGCGCGCTGAGCCGATCGGAGAGCATCGAGTCGCTGATCCCCTCGACGGCACGGGCCAGGGCGCGGAACCCCGCGGGCCCGCCGCTCAGCGTCCCGAGCACCACACCGGTCCACCGTTTGCCGAGGAGATCGAAGGCGCGAACCAGCGCGGCGTCCGCGCTCACGCACGCTTCGTCGGACAGGGGTGTCGGCCGTCGAGACGAGGTGCTCACGGGAATAAGACTAGCAGCATCGTAGTTACTAGCGATTCGCAAGTATAAAGGACCGCACTCCTCGGGCTGGACGAAGCGCTGACCAAGGATGCGCTGTCAGAGGCCGAGCGAAGGACTCGGAGGATCGTGGTCGACCCCCGAGTGGGAAGGGAGATGAGAAAGATGGGACAACAGGTTCGTGCAACATCGCGAGACGCAGTTCTCGTGGAGGACGCCCACATCCGCCCGATGATGGGCTTCGAGATTCTCGAGCCCTTGCCCTCGCGAAGCGTGCCATACGAAAGAGTCGATCCATTCCTCCTCGTCCACGAGAGTCGCTTTCGGCTCTCGGAGCTGGCGGACGTCGACACCAAGCATCCACACCGGGGGTTCGACAACCTGTGGTACATCCTCGAGGGGTCGGCCAGCACCGGCCACAGCACGGGCCCCGGCGGAGCCATCGAGCGGGCGCGACTGCCCAAGGGCGCCCTCCTGGCGCTCAGGACAGGGCGAGGTGCGTGGCACGCCGAGGGGATCGGAGCGGAGGAGCGCGGGGAGGGCCTGGGCGACACCGAGTGGCGAAGCGTGCTGTTCTGGGTGAACCTCGCCCGCAAGGACAAGCAGGCGGAGCCGAGCGCACAGATCCTGTTGCCGGAGCAGATCCCCGTGCGGAAGGAAGGGGACGCGACGGTCCGGGTCCTGGTCGGCGAAGGCTCTCCCGTGCATCTGGGCACGCCGGCGTTGATTCTCGACGTCGAGTTGCCCGAGGGCGGGACGTTCGCGACACCGGTGCCGCCCGAGTTCCAGGGCTTCGCCTACGTGCTCGAGGGCGAGGGGGCCTTCGGGGCCAACCTGCGCCAGGCGGGACCTCCCCAACTGGTCCTGTTGGGTCCAGGTGAGGAGTTCACGGTGACGGACGCCGCTCCCGGCACCCGGTTCATGCTCATGGCGGGAGAGCCCTACGGGGAGGCGCCCGTGTTCAACGGGCCGTACGTGGATTAGCGATGTGCACGATGCGAATGCCGGTCCGTGACCTCCGGACGCGCCTCGCCAGGGGCGCGTTCATCCTGCACTCGCTTGGAGAAGTGGCACGGAACGTTCCGAACACTCTCGCCGGAGCTGCACTGTCCGCCTTTGCCGGGAAGCTCATGACGATGTACCTGCGGCGTCCCGGGCTGCACAAGCCGCACAGCGTGTGGCCCACACCGACGGGGATCGGAGTGAGCAAGGACGTCTGGATGCTGGCGATCGGTCGCGGCCTCCTCGCCGATCGCGGTGGCGAGTCCGATCGATGAACGATTCGGGAGGTGTTAGGCCATGGAGGGCGAGAGCGTCATCGACCGCATCAACGAGCTGGCTCGCGAAGAGCACGAGCTCTTCGAGAGGGAGCCAGGAGGCCGGGTGACGGAGGCGGATCGCGAGCGGTTGAAGAAGCTCGGGGTAACGCTCGACCAGTGCTGGGACCTGTTGCATCAGCGACGCTCTCGGAGATCCGCGGGCCTGAACCCCGACGAGGCACGAGTGCGCGATGAGAAGACGGTCGAGGGGTATCTCGGGTGACGGGCACGTCACAACCTACAACGAGGAAACCACGGTCGCTCTCGGAGCCCCTGATCGAGTCCGTGCTTCACGGCAACTACTCTCCCCTTGTTCTGTGTCTTGTTCCGATCGTTTCCTCTTGGGCCGCACTGGCACCGTTGGCGATGCGCAGCTGCCGCCCGAGCCGCACGAGCAGGATCCCCATGGTAAAGAGCCACAGGGTGATGATCGTGGGTGCTGCGATCCCCAGGGCCGTGGTGATCGCGGACGGCTCCCCGATGTACGCCTGGACGACGCCCGAGACAGCTCCCCCAGCCCCGCCCGCCACGGCGATCCACCCAAGCCAGCGGGGGTAGACCGCGCTAAGGGCAGCGGCCAGCCCGTACAGAACGAAGGTGAAGCCCGCAAAGACCATGTTCAACGGGCTCAGCAGGGCGAAGTTGATCGTGTCCTCCGCCCGGAAGGCCGCGATGGAAATGTCTCGATGTCCTCCCCGCGAAGACACCCACGCATCGGCCAGGTGCTTGGCGGCGAAGCCATCGAGCGCCAGGAGGACCACTCCGCCGGCGGTTCCCACGATGGCGGCGACCAACCCGAACCGAGCGAGTGTTGCCGGGAGCCCCTCAGTGATCGAGTCATGGATCGCGACGAGCCCACCGAGCATCAGGATGAACGCCACCATCAGCCCTAGGTGGACCGGGATCCAGATGTGGCTTTCGGCGATTACTTGCGCCGTTGCCTCGGGGTGACCCGGCCCGGAGGTCGCAGGATGAATGAGGTTTCCGACGACACCCAGGACGGCGCCGACGATGGCCGAGACGCCTCCGATCCGGAGTACCCATTGCCTGTCGTTTGATGCTTCACGCATCGCCCTCCTCCCGACATCCCTCTAACCGCCCACGCGAGGCCCCTGCAGCCTACGATCACCGACCCTCCGGCAGGGGTCGCTCGTAGGCGAGGACGCAGACCCAGCCCTTCTCGCGTCGCTCCTACGTATCAATCTACCGATTGAACCTCCCTGGCCGGGTGCAGGTGCGGGCGGAAACAGCCGCGACATCGCCATCCACGTGCACGCGCATGACATCGTGTCGCGCAGGATGAAACAGGCGAGCAGCAAGACCTCCTCCCCGACCCGAGTACCCTCGAGCGCCTCGAACACCGCGAGCTCGAAAACGAGCCCTGCGTCCGGCGCCCGTCGTCGGCCTGCTTCGGGCCGAGGCAGGATCGGTCAATGAGAACTCGACGGTGCCGATCGGCGTGATCGCAAAAGTCGGCTGGCTCATATCGGCCTCACCGCTGGCCGCCGCCGCCGAGGTCAGCGGCGGACCGGATGAACTCGGCGAAGGGCTGCGCAGGTTGCCCTCTACTCACTGCTGGAACTTGGATTCGATCTCGGTGAAGAACACCTTGGTGAGACGTTGGAACTGCGCCGCGCTGAGCCTGATCCGGTCGCCATGTTGAGCTTCAGGACCGAGTGGCCGGGAACCAGCTTGATTACGTTGTTGCCGTGCAGGACTCCGTCGTTGTTCATCAAGGAGTCGGACATCAGCTCGACCTCGCTGAGGGGGTTGCCGTCCTTGCGGGTGACCGCGCGGAGTCTGTGGACGAAGTAGCGGTCGAGGACGAGGGTCATGTTGTTGAAGAAGAGCGGTTCGAAGGCTTCAAGGGCGGACGTAACCTTCGGGGCCGATGTCACGCTGTCGATAGCCTTTGACGAGCTTCTTGTACGCCGCGAGCTGCTGATCGACCGCAGCCTTGGCGTGGGAGCTCTTCCTGCGTGTAGTTCTTACGGCCGAGCATCGCTAAGCGTCCTTTCGTCGTCAGTTGGCGGGCGCCTCCATAAGGGAATCTTCGAGGCGGCGACCTTCCACCGGTAGGCGTGCCCCTCCTGGCTGGATCAGGAGCCGGACGCGACCTTCCAGAGGTAGCCGTCCGGGTCGCTGAAGTACCCGAAGTACCCCCACTGAGCGGCTGCTGCTTCCTTCACGACGCCGCCACCGGCCGCCACGGCCTTGCCCATGACCTCGTCCACAGTTTCGCTCGAGGGGACGATGTAGTGGAACGACACACCCCGGGATCCGGATCCCTCGGGGGAGACCCCGGCGTCTTGGGCCGCCGTCTCCCGTTCGTACAGGGCCAGCGACGACGATCCCTTACCCAGGGTGAACGACACGAAGTTGGGATAGTCCTGGTCGATCGTGCAGCCCAAGCCCTCCCCGTAGAACTTCTTGGACCGGGCCAGGTCCTCGACCCCGATCATGATGGCGGTCACCGCAGAGGCATGGTTGTCTCCCTTCTCCGTTGTGTTGAACACCCAACCTGTATGACGAAGCGAAGCGGCGAAGTGTGACCGGCTGGCCTCGGGGATCAGCCGATCAGCCTCCTCGAGTTGCGCACCACCCGAATCGGGGTGCCGTCGCCCATTCATCGTCATGATCCTCCCTTTCTGCTCACCATCGTGGGCAACGGGCTCTCATCCTGGGTGGACCGATTTCAGGGATCAAGTCACAGGTCTCTGACCCCGAGCGTGATCAAGCTGCCATGCGCGTTCATCGTTCTGCCTCCTTTCAGAACCGCTGTCACAACGGCTGGATTCGGTTCGTCACTACTATGAGCGACCGGGTCGAGGGAATGTGACTGATGGACGAATACGACTGGCTGGCGGAGCGATTCGAGGAGAACCCGGACCCACCTGAAGGGCGTGGCCTACCGGATGCTCGGCTCGCTCGCCGAGGCCGACGACGCGGTGCAGGAAGCCTGGCTCAGGCTGAGCCGCTCCGGCACGAACGGCGTCGAGAACCTGGGTGGCTGGCTGACGACGACCGTCGCCCGGGTGTGCCTGGACATGCTGCGCTCGCGCAGGTCGCGGCGAGAGCAGCCCCTGGACCCGACGCTCGTGCCCGAGCCGATCGTGAGCGGCGAGGAGGAGAGCGACCCCGAGCACCAAGCGCTGCTGGCCGACTCGGTCGGTCTCGCGCTGCTCGTGGTGCTCGATGCGCTCGCTCCCGCCGAGCGGGTCGCGTTCGTGCTGCACGACATGTTCGCCGTGCCCTTCGACGAGATCGCCCCCATCGTGGGGAGCTCCTCGGACGCGGCACGGCAGCTCGCCAGCCGCGCACGCCGCCGGGTGCAGGGAGCGGCCACGGTTCCCGACGCCGACCTCACCCGCCAGCGAGCGGTGGTCGACGCCTTCCTCGCGGCCTCGCGAGGCGGTGATTTCGACTCGCTCCTAGCGATGCTCGATCCCGACGTCGTGCTCCGAGCCGACCGCGCCGCCGTGCAGGCCGGCGCATCGAAGGAGGTTCGCGGTGCGTCGGCCGTGGCCGCCACCTTCTCGGGGCGTGCCCGGGCAGCCCGACCGGCGCTCGTGGATGGAGCCGCGGGTCTCGTCTGGGCTCCGGGGGGACGGCCGCGCATTGTCTTCGCCTTCACGATCACGCGCGGGAAGATCGTCGAGATCGAGCTGGTCGCCGAGCCCGAGCGCATCCGCCAGCTCGACTTGGCGATCCTCGACGACTGACGAGCCAGCCTGCGTTGCGGCTCGGATCAGCTTCGGGAGGTCCGGGCCGATCACGCAAGCGAGCCAGAGCAAGCTGGGGCTGCGCGACCGCACGCAAGCGGTCGTCACCGCCTACGAATCGGGACTGGTCGTCCCCCGCAAGCCGCGATAGTTCGGGCGCATCTGCGGCGAGGACAACCTCGCTTGCCTGACGCACGTATCCCCTTGATAGGCATGACCGACGCGTCAGACATGAGCAAGTACACCGTCCAGCGGCCGAGGCACTTGGGTGAGATCCAGCGCGTGGACGAGCAAGGGCGCGTATCGGATCTTCCGGCCGCTGTAGGTGCCGATGAAGCGCCGGAGCTGCTCCTCCTTGGTCCGTCCTCGCCAGGCAGGCTGCTTCTGGAAGGTGCGAAGCGATCCAAGCTCACCCTGAGCGTCGACGAACTGTTCCACCGCGGCGGCACCGAGGGAGCGGATCAGCTCGTCCTCCAGGTCCGCGACGCACACGTAGAAACCAAGTCGTTCCATATCGGCGCGAGTGAGGTTGGAGCCGAGGCCGGCCCGATCGAGACCGCGCCGGAACGCGCCCTCCTCGGCGGCGTCACAGAGGCCCGCAAGCCTGACATCAAACCCCCGAGGGCCGAACCGATCCATGAAGCTCCCGATGTTCGTTGCACCCCGAATTGGCACAATGGAAATTCCCTCAGCGTCAAGATTCCGACCACGGCGCCCAGCCAGCGCTTCGAGCGCGAGCTGGTCGCTGATCCCTTCAACGAGTACAACCGTACGTGCGGAGAAGGCCTCAGCCGTCTGTAGGCGATTGAGGTCCGCGTAGACCCATGTCCCCTCGTCTTGAGGCATCTCCATATCCGACAGGGTATCGAGTCCACTTGGTCGGGCCACAGGACTCCGTCCATGACGACCGACGCCTGGCGCACTCGAAAGTTCGGCGAGACCCGGCGTGCCCGGTCGCCGTCGCCCCCCTTTCGTACGCTGTAGCCGTCGCCTCCGCGAACGTCGGAGTACATCCGGCGGTGGGCGGGCGATCGTGAACTGATACTCTCATGGTCCCCGTGTCGGACGTCGGTGCCGTGATGACCGGCGCACCGGTGTTGACAAAGCTGCCCACCACAACGAGGACAGATGTGACGATGCAGACGAGCGCATCCGATGTTGCCCGGGTGAACGGGATCGACCTCGGCTACCAGGTCATCGGTGAGGGCGAGCCGCTCATCCTCCTGCACGGCGGCTTCGGGTCGGTCGAGATGTTCGGCCCCAACGTGCAGCTCCTCGCCGCGGGGCGTCAGGTCATCGGGGTGGACCTCCAATCCCATGGGCGCTCGCCGGCCGCCGATCGACCGATGCGCTTCGAGACAATGGCCGACGACATCGCGGCCCTGATCCGCAACCTCGGGTTCGAGCGTGCCGCGATCATGGGCTTCTCACTCGGCGGGGCCGTTGGGTTGCGAGCCGCGATCCAGCACCCCGATGTCGTCGAACGCCTCGTCCTCGTGTCGACCGTGTTCAAACGGCAGGGGTGGTATCCGGAGATGACCGCCGGCATGGACGCGATGGGCCCGGAGGCCGCCGGGGCCCTTATGCAAAGCCCGATGTACCAGGCTTACCAGCAGATCGCGCCGCGAGTGGAGGACTGGCCGGTCCTCGTGCGGCAAGTCACCGAGGTCGTGAAGGTCGACTACGACTGGTCGGCCGAGGTCCCCGGCCTGTCGATGCCTGTCATGCTCGTGATCGGTGACGCGGACGGGATGCCGCCGTCCCATGCCGTCGAGTTCTTCGGCCTGCTCGGTGGCGGCCAGCATGACGCTGGCTGGGACCGCTCTGGGATGACCCACCACCGCCTCGCGATCCTGCCCGGCGTCACCCATTACGACATCAACGTCGTACCGGCGCTCTCCGCCGCGGTCATTCCCTTCCTCGACGGTTCGTAGGGTCGTGTTCTCGGCCTAAACGGTTTACCTTGGCCGAGTCGCCTTCCTGAATGGAGCTCCCAAAGGCTGATGGCCAACGAAGCGCGGGCGACCTGCCAGCGGTACGACAAAAACCTGGTCACAGGACGGACGATGGAACCGGGTCGACAGCTCATGTTCGAGTACGTCCTCAAGACCTGATCTGTCGTGTGGATGGCTGGCTCTAGGCCCGGGCGAGCTGACCGCCATCGACCGGGATCACCGCCCCGGTGATGAAGGCCGACTCGTCGGAGCACAGCCAAGCCACCGTGGCGCCAACCTCCTCGGGCAGGCCGATCCGATGCATCGGGTTCGCCTCAGCGATGGGCTCGCGCTGCTCGACAGGGAGCGCGCTGATCCGATCGTTGATGATCGATCCCGGTGCCACGGCGTTGATGCGGATGCCGCGCTCAGCGTAGTCGAGCGCCCCACTCTCGGTGAGCCCCACCACCCCGTGCTTGGCGGCGACGTAGGCGCCCAGACCTTGCCAGCCCCGGAGCCCCACCGTAGAGGTCATGTTGACGATCGATCCCCCACCGGACTCGAGCATCGCGGGGATCTCGTACTTCATGCTCAGGAAGACCCCCCGCAGATTCACCGCGACCACGCGGTCGAACTCCTCGATGGCAAGGTCAGCGATCGGGATGGGGATGTAGCCACCACCGGCGTTGTTGAACGCCGCATCCAGGCGGCCGTATGCGGCCAAGGTTCGCTCAACCAGGTGCTCGACCGATGACGCGTCGACGACGTCGGTAGGAACTACGAGTGCCTGTCCGCCTGCTGCATCGATCTCCTTGGCGACGGCAGCCAAGGCCTGCTCGTCCCGGGCGGCGAGCACGACGGTGGCACCCGCATCGGCGAAGATCCTGGCGGTGGACGCACCGATCCCGCGGCTGGCCCCGGTGATGATCGCGACCTGCCCGCCGAACAGCCCCCTTCGGGAACTGGCTGGCCGAAGCCCAGTTCTTGCGGAGTTCATTTGGATCCCTCCTTCCTGCTTGGTCATGGGCCGACACCAGGACGACCGAAGTCACGGGTCATGTGACGTCACGCCGCTGAAGGATCATGGCCGAGATGCCCCCGAATACGATCACGTAAATGGTGATGGTCAACAGCGCTTGCCAGGCATCGACGAATGGACCGGAGAAGGCCCCAGGGCCTTCGACCTCCGCGAGGCCGTGGCGGAGGGGGGCGATCAGCGAATAGCCGTTCGTACGCAAGAATGCCTGGGCCATATCCTGGAGCACCCGGATGCTCGATCCGAATCCGGTGATGAGACCCTCGACGACCAGGCCGTACACGATCCCCAGGCCGATCGCCAGCGCCGTCCCCCGTGAGAGCATGGCGAGGAGGCCACCGAAGAGCCCCCACAGGGTGAGGATCAGCCATCCGGCGCCAAGCGCTCGCACGATGTCCCAGACAGGGGGCCAGGTGACCGCCGCACCTTCTCGTACGGCCACGACGTAGCTCGCGATCGCTCCGACCATGAAGATCGAGACGACGAACAGGGCCAGCACGACGACGATGGCCGCTGCCTTTGCGAGGAACAGTCGCAGGCGGCTTGGCTGTTGCATCAACGAGGTCTTCAGGGTCCCCCAGCCGTATTCGCTGCCGAACACCAGCGCGCCCAGGATGAGGGCAAGCGTGCCGAAGTAGAAGGGAAATCCTCCGATCACGCTCGATGCCACACTCTCGGGCAACAGCGCCCTCAGGTCCGCAGCGGATCGCCCGGCTACCGGCCCACTCAGATAGGAGGAGTACGGCAACACGTAGGTGAAAAGCAGACTCTGGAAGAGCGCCACCGCCAGCAGGATCCAGGTCGCGGCGCGTTTTCGCATCAGCAGCAGTTCGGCACGGAAGCTATTCATTCTTGTCGGCTCCTTCTTCGCGGACCAACCCGAGGAAGAATTCCTCGAGCGTGGCGTGCACCGGGGTGAGCTCACTGACCTCCAGTCCGTGGTCGACGAGCTGGCGATTGATCTCCCCCGCCCGGCGAGGATCCGCCGTAAGCATCAGAACCCCGTCGGCGACGCGCATCCCGTCCACGCCCCGAAGCCTTGCGACCAGCTCTCGCGCCCGATCCACCGGCATGGCCCGAACGCGAAGTTCCGGCCCTCCCACCAGCTCGTCGAGCGTTCCCTCGGCGACGAGCCTGCCGCGGCGGATGACACCGATCCGGTCGCAGATCTGCTCGATCTCCGTCATGAGGTGGCTCGACAGGAGGACGGTGCGATGCTCGTGGGTGAGGCTGCGCAAGAGCGCCCGCATCTCGGCGATGCCCTCCGGGTCGAGCCCGTTGGTCGGCTCGTCGAGGATCAGCACCTCGGGGTCCTTGAGGAGGGCGGCGGCGAGCCCGAGACGCTGCTTCATCCCAGTGGAGTAGGTCGAGAAATCGTCGTCTGCCCGTGGGGACAGCCCGACCTGGCCCAGAGCGTGATCGATCCGCTCGAAAGGGACGCCCGAATGACGGGCCATCACCCGCAGGTTTTCCCGTCCTGAAAGGAACGGGTAGAAGGCGGCTCCCTCGATCATCGCTCCGACACGCGCGAGCGCTTCCTTCGAACCGGGGTGACGGCTCAAGACGCTGGCCGTACCAGACGAGGGGCGGACGAGCCCGAGCAGCATGCGCAGCGTGGTCGTCTTTCCCGCACCGTTCGGCCCGACGAAGCCGTATACCTCCCCCCTCCGGACGCGAAGCGTCAGGTTGTCCACGGCGAGGATCTGTCCGCCGTAGCGTTTCGTGAGAGCATCCGTGTCGATCACCCAGTCAGTCGTCACCAGTCCTCCTCGTTTCCCTCCGACCGATCGGGTCGGGATGTCGTGGCTTCCTTCTGATGTTCGGTCGGAGAAGGCGGCGCGTCGTCGGACGCTGGAATACTTTGCGACATGCGCTCGAGAGATGGCTCTGTGCGAAGCCGCGCTGCTCCTTGCGGAGCAGGAACAGGCCGCAGGCTGCTCCTCGTGCGGTAGGTGGGAGCCCACCTTGCACCCGATGACTCATCGGGAACGGTGGTCTACCGTAGCGATGTGACCTCGACTGACGACCTGATGCGGTCCTCGAACCAATGGCTACTCGCGAGGCGCGGGTGGGCTCTCGACTTCGCCGTCACCCTCGCGGTCGCCATCGTGCAGATCCTCGGCACTTATGGCGCTGCCCATGGCCAGCCCGAACGGAAACCACTCGATGCCGTGGCCTACATCCTGCTGGTCGCCGGCCCGATCGCTCTGATTCTCAGGCGCCGGTTCCCGGTGGTCGTATATGCCTTCGTGTTCTCCGTCACCCTGTCCTACTCGGTGATCGGGTACCCGAGAGGTCCCATCTTCCTTTCGTTGCTCGTCGCGTTCTTCACCGCGGTGATCAGCGGTCATCGGCTGGCAGCGATCGTGGGCCTGGCCGCCGGCTACTTCGGATTCCTGTGGCTTGCCTACCTCCTCGACCGGGAGCCGGCGCCCGGTCTGGGGGCGATCCTGGGCCTGGCGGCATGGCTGCTGGTGATCCTGTCCGCGGCGGAGTTCATTCGGGTCCGCAGGGAGCGCACGCTCGAGGCCGCCCGGATACAAGAGGAGGAGGCACGCCGCAGGGCGAGCGAGGAGCGTCTCCGGATCGCCCGCGAGCTCCACGACGCGTTGGGCCACCACATCTCACTGATCAACGTGCAGGCGGGGGTGGCACTTCACGTCAACGAGGAACTCCCCGAGCAGGCACGCTCGGCTCTCGACGCCATCCGGCAGGCCAGCAAGGAGGCACTAACCGAGCTCCGCTCGGTGCTCGACATCCTGCGCGAAGGCGATGAGCAGGCCCCGCGATCCCCCACCCCCACCCTTGCCCGCGTGGATAACCTGGTTTCCCAGGCGGCTGCTGCGGGCCTGACGGTCCGAACGGAGACCGTGGGCGAAGTTCGTCCGTTGCCTTTCGGGGTCGACGTGGCAGCGTTTCGGATCGTGCAGGAGGCGCTGACGAACGTCGCCCGCCACGCCGGGCCGGCGACAGCCACTGTCCAGATCGCGTATGGAGACCGCGACCTGACCGTCCAGGTCGACGACGATGGCCGCGGTCCCCCACAACAAGCGAAGTCAGGAACGGGCAAGGGGATCCTCGGCATGCGGGAGCGGGTAGCGGCACTCAGCGGCGAGCTGGACGCGGGGCCGCGGCCGGGAGGCGGCTTCCGGGTTCGAGCCCGGCTTCCCCTGGACGGGGTGGGATGATCCGGGTCCTTCTGGCCGACGACCAGGCCCTGGTTCGCGCGGGGTTCAGGGCCCTCCTCGATGCCCAGGAGGACATCGAGGTGATCGGGGAGGCGAACGACGGCGAGGAGGCCGTTCGACTGGCCTCGCGGCTCGTCCCGGATGTGGTGCTCATGGACATCCGGATGCCCGGCACCGATGGGCTGGAAGCCACGAGGAGGATCGTCCACGACGAGCGCCTCGACCGGGTCCGCATCGTCATCCTCACCACGTTCGACGTCGACGAGTACGTCTTCGAGGCGCTGCGTGTCGGTGCGAGTGGGTTCCTGGTCAAGGACACCGACCCCACCGAGCTCGTCCAGGGTGTACGGGCCGTCGCCCGGGGCGATGCCCTGTTGTCCCCTGGGGTGACGCGCCGGCTGATCTCGGCGTTCGCCGACCGCGGCGGGGAACCGGCCCTACCCGAGGGGTCGGATACGGGCCGGGTCCTGGCCACCGTCATGTTCAGCGACATCGTCTCGTCGACGGAGCGCGCGGTGGAGATTGGGGACCGGCGATGGCGAGACCTGCTGGACCGGCACGATGCCCTCATCCGCCGGGAGCTCGCCCGGCACGGAGGACGCGAAGTCAAGACGACGGGTGACGGGTTCCTCGCCCTGTTCGATGGGCCGGCACGGGCGATCCGCTGCGGTGTGGCCATTCAGCAGGAACTCCGGGCAGAAGGAGTTGAGGTTCGTATCGGACTGCACGCGGGCGAGATCGAGTTGCGGGGAGATGACGTGGGCGGGATTGCCGTCCATCTCGGCGCCCGGGTCGCCGCGACGGCTTCCCCGGGTGAAGTGGTGGTGTCCAGCACGGTCAGGGACCTGGTGGCTGGTTCCGGGATCGGCTTCGTCGATTTGGGTGAGCACGACCTCAAGGGAGTGCCGGACCGATGGCACCTCTACGCGGTCACCGATCCCGTCCCCGCGTGACCCGCCTGGGGACCGACGGACGCCGAAGGCCTACGCTTCATCCATGATCAGGGTCCTGCTGGCAGACGATCAGGCCCTGGTTCGGGCGGGCTTCAAGTCTCTCCTCGACGCACAGGAAGACATCGAGGTGGTGGGCGAGGCCGCCGGTGGCGAGGAAGCCGTTCGCCTTGCCACCGAACTCATGCCGACTGTCGTGCTCATGGACATCCGGATGCCCGGGATGGACGGCCTGGAGGCGACCCGGCGGATCGCCGCGGACCCTCGCCTCGCGGGCGTCCGAGTCGTGATCCTGACGACGTTCGGACTGGACGAGTACGTCTTCGAAGCGATCCGTTCCGGCGCGAGCGGATTTCTGGTGAAGGACACCGAGCCCGATGAGCTCCTCCAGGCCGTGAGGGTGGTAGCAGGGGGGGAGGCCTTGCTCTCGCCCAGCATCACCCGGCGCCTGATCGAGGAGTTCGCGGCCCACGCGAAAGAGCCTCAGGCGACCGAGGGCCTCGAGCAGCTGACCGCTCGGGAGCGAGAGGTGATGGCGCTCGTCGCCGGCGGACTGTCGAACGACGAGATCGCCCAGCGGCTCTTCGTGAGCCCGGCTACGGCCAAGACGCACGTGAGCCGGGCCATGGTCAAGCTGAGGGCCCGTGACCGCGCCCAGCTCGTGGTCATCGCCTATGAGTCGGGGCTGGTCCGTCCGGGCTGGCGCGACTAACTCTTGACCCGGAATCGTATCACCTTGGCCATCGAGTCCTCCTATCTCCGGTCAGCGCCCCGCCCGGTCAGTGAAAACCCGCTGTTCACGCACGCCACGGCTGCCCCGATCCTGCTCGTGGATACGTTCGGCTCGGGGGCGCTAGGGTAGCAACCCTGTTCCCGGAGGACGGCATGCCTTCGCGACCCACGCACTTCGAGATTCCAGGTAGTCCGCGGTTACGTCATGAGATGGCTGCGCCTGAGGGGGCTAGGTTGAACCTCGGACCGACAGATGGGCTCGAGGATGCCGCCCACGCCAGGAAGAGACACATCGAGCCGATCCGCCAGATGGTGAGGGTTCGAGGTGCACCTCTACGCGCCTTCAAGCTCTTCACCGAGCAGATGGGCACCTGGTGGCCGGTCGACGAATACTCGCGGGCAGTAAGCGAATTCGAGGACGACGACGTCCGGGTCGAGCGGCTCGAGTTCCAGGCCCGCATGGGCGGATCGGTCCTCGAGCACATCTCGGACGGCAGGATCGTTCCATGGGCGGAGGTCATCGCCTGGCATCCCCCGCACGGCGTCCTGATGGCCTGGCACCCGCACTCGAAGCCTGAACCGCCCACGGAGGTCGAGGTGACGTTCACCGCGCGAGGGAGCGACACGTTGGTCGAGCTCGAGCACCGGGGATGGGGGCGGCTATCCGAGGACTTCCGGGAGGGGCTCTATGAGATCTACGCCCGAGGGTGGATCACGACACTCGGGTGCTTCGTCGCGGGGGCCGACCGAGACATCTCGTAGGGCTCACGACCTCAGGGATGCCACGCGGTCACCAGTGTCTGAGATGGATGACCCGTATCTGAGAGGTTTGGTAGTGCTCACGATGCCCACCCTCGGCCCTGGGGCAAATGGGCGCCCACCCTTATCGCACTTGACCGCCACGGTGTCGCCACTCATCCAACTCAGCACGGGGGTTCAAGCACGTCTGCTGCCCGCACCCGCAGTCCGGGTATCCTTCGTGGCGGTGGACGATCTCGTCGAGACGCTCGATCGGATCGCGCTAGAGACATCATTCTCCGGCGCGGTCCGGGTCGACCGCGGTGACGATGTCTTACTCGCGAAGGCGTACGGCTATGCGCACCGTGGCTACCGAATCGCCAACACGGTCGATACCCAGTTCGCCATCGCCAGCGGCACCAAGGGCCTGACCGCACTTGCAGTTGTCAGTCTGATCGAAGATGGCCAACTCGAGTGGGACACACGTGCGCGTTCAGTCCTCGGTCAGGACCTTCCGCTGATCAACGACGCGGTGACCGTCGAGCACCTGCTGGCGCACCGCTCGGGGATCGGGGATTACTTGGATGAGAGCGGCGACCACCCGATCACGGACTACGTGCTTCCGGTACCCGTGCACGAGCTCGCCACCACGGAACAGTACCTGGCCGTTCTGCACGGGAGGCCGACCGCGTTCGAACCAGACGAACAGTTCTCGTACTGCGATGGCGGGTACGTCGTGCTCTCGTTGATCGCCGAGCGCACCAGCGGCATACCGTTTCACGAGCTTGTGAGGCAACGGGTTTGCGAACCCGCGGGGATGCACGACACCGAGTTCCTGCGCTCAGATGAGCTTCCACGCGGCGCCGCGCTCGGCTACCTGTCGATCGACGGTGGAAGGACCAACGTGTTCCACCTGCCGGTGCTCGGGAGCGGAGACGGAGGGATCTACTCCACGGTGGCTGATATCAACTCATTGTGGAGAGGGTTGTTCGACGGGCGGATCGTGTCGCGGGCGGGTGTTGCCCAAATGGTACGGCCCCGCAGTGATGCGCCGTCGGCGTCGATGCGCTATGGCCTCGGGTTCTGGCTCGACGGTTCGGGGAGCGCAGTGATGTTGGAGGGCTACGACGCCGGGGTGTCGTTCCGGAGCGTCTATGATCCGGTATCGCGGATCGCCCACACCGTCGTCGCGAACACGTCGGAAGGGGCATGGCCCCTGACGCGACATCTCGGCGAGTTCCTCGCTCGGTCTGCCACCTGACTCGGATCCATGTCGATCCGGGCTGGACCCTTCGTATAGAGGGGGAGGAACTGACGGTGCCGGCGGTTATCGTCAAGGAGGTACACAGATGAAGCAGTACCTTCTCAGCATCTATCAGCCCGATGGGCCTCCTCCGCCATCCGTGGACCTGGAGAAGGTCATGCGGGACGTCGGCGCCCTGGTCCAGGAGATCAAGGCTACTGGCGTGTGGGTCTTCGACGGGGGCCTCCACCCGCCGAGCAGGGCCACCGTGGTGCGGGTCCAGGAGGGCGAGGTACTCACTACCGACGGCCCGTTCGCCGAGGGCAAGGAGCACATCGGCGGGCTCTGCATCGTCAAGGCGCCCGATCTCGACTCCGCGCTCGAGTGGGGCCGCAAGCTTGCCCAGGCGGTCACCCTCCCGATCGAGGTGCGGCCGTTCCAAGACGAGATCGAGGACTGATACCTGGCGTGCCGGCCCTCGCAGCCTCGGACATCGAGCGCGTGTTCCGCGAGGAATACGGTCGCGCTGTCGCTGTCCTGGTCCGCCACTTCGGTGACATCGACGTCGCCGAGGAGGCAGTCCAGGACGCGTTCGCCGCGGCGGTTCGACGGTGGCCGTCCACCGGACTGCCCCCGAGCCCGGCCGGATGGATCATCACCACCGCCCGCAACCGGGCCATCGACCGCCTCCGCCGAGAGGCGTCTCGCCAGGACCGGCATGCGCAGGCCGCCCTGCTGCACGCCCGCGGCGAACCGGCCGAGGAGGGCGCCGTGCGCGACGACCGGCTGCGCCTGATCTTCACCTGCTGCCACCCCGCGCTCGCCACCGGCGCTCAGGTCGCGCTGACGCTCCGGCTTCTGGGAGGGCTCACCACACCGGAGATCGCGCACGCCTTCCTGGTACCAGAGTCGACCATGGCCCAGCGGCTGGTCCGGGCCAAGGGCAAGATCCGCGATGCGAGGATCCCTTACCGGATCCCGAACGAGGCCGACCTCCCCGGCCGCCTTGGGGCCGTGCTGGCCGTCGTCTACCTGATCTTCAACGAGGGCTACACGGCGAGCTCGGGCGACCGGCTCATCCGAGAGGACCTCTGCGCTGAGGCCATTCGCCTCGGACGGCTCCTGGCAGAGCTCATGCCCGACGAACCGGAGGTCATGGGGCTGCTCGCCCTCATGCTGCTCGTAGAGTCGCGCCGGGCTACCCGTACCACTCCGGACGGCGACCTCGTGCTGCTGGCCGACCAGGACCGGGGCCTCTGGGATCGCGACCTCATCGCCGAAGGCCAGGCCATCGTCCGGCAATGCCTCCGGCGCAACCAGCCCGGCCCCTACCAGATCCAGGCGGCGATCAACGCCGTCCACAGCGACGCGCCAACCGCGGCCTCCACCGACTGGTCGCAGGTCGTGCAGCTGTACAACCAGCTCCTGTCGTTCGCCCCGAGCCCGGTCGTGGCCCTCAACCGTGCGGTCGCGGTGGCCGAGGTCGAGGGACCGGATGCGGCGCTCACCCTCGTCGACGGCCTCGACCTCGAGGGCTACCATCTCTTCCACGCGATCCGCGCCGACCTGCTCCGACGCCTGGGCCGAAACGCCGAAGCGGAGCTGGCCTACGAGGCGGCGATCGCCCGCACCGCGAACGCGACCGAACGTGACTTCCTGAAGCGCAGCCGTCAGGCGCTGACCCAGGCTTGATGAGTGCTTACGTCGAAACCCGAGCGCGCGGCCATGTGGACGACCTACTCTCAGGAGCAGGTGACGCGGCCCGAGGGAGGTAAGCCTCGATCTCACGATGTTGCTGGAGCGCTGCGTCGCGGCCCCCAACAAGGATCTTCGTCGGCTCCCTGGCCGCGAACTAGAAGATCGACGGTCGCGCCACGCTCCACAGTTTGCGCATCGGCGTCGTCCATTTCCACGTCGATCCGGGCGGGACGCGATCGTATAGAGGGTGAGGAGTCGCACGGCGACGGCTCTGTCCTGACCGAGCGGCATCGGCTGGGAAGGAGGCCTTCAATGAGCAAGGTCGTTGTGTTCACGCACCTGACGCTCGACGGCGTGATGCAGGCACCCGGCAGGGCCGACGAGGACCTCCGAGGCGGCTTCAAGCACGGCGGCTGGGAGCCGTCCTACGCCGATCCGGTCATGAACAGCGTGGCGGCAGAAGGGATCGCCAAGGGCGCGGCCCTGTTGCTGGGGCGGCGGACTTACGAGGACTTCGCCTCCTTCTGGCCCAACCAACCGGAGCCGAATCCCTTCACTGCGGTGCTCAACAACACCCAGAAGTACGTGGCGTCGACGACGTTGGAGGAGCCGCTCTCGTGGAGCAACTCCACGCTCCTCAAGGGCGACGCCGCGGAGGCCGTGGCCAGGCTCAAGGAGCGGCCGGGCATCGAGAAGGACCTCGTGGTGCTCGGCAGCGGAGAGCTGGTTCAGTCGCTGATGCGGCACAACCTCGTCGACGAGTACGTGCTCCTGATCCACCCGCTGGTTCTGGGATCGGGGGGGCGCCTCTTCACCGACGGCGGTGCATCCGCCGCTCTCCGGCTCGTCGACACCAAGACGACGACCACAGGTGTGGTGATCGTGACCTACCGGCCGGCCGAACCGACGACAGGGAAGACCACCTAGGTCCGGCCGCTGGCGGTCTATTTCTGCTCGAGATGCCAGAGGCTGAACGCCGGTCATCCGGTCGGGATTGCGCAGCGAATAGGTGCGGCTCAGCGCTTTGTCCAGAAAGGAGAGGGCATCGACGGGTCGTGTCCGAGGACTTCGTCGAGCACAGCCCGTTCCCGGGCCTGGGGAGCGACAAGTAGAGCGCCCTGCAGAGCTTCGAGACGCTTCTTCGCAGGCACGCCGGACTTCAGCGGCGAGATCCTGGACATCGTCATCAGCGGCAACAAGGCCGCGGTCCGGGGGCGTTATTCAGGGACGGACTCCGGGACCGGCCAGATGCCGGGCGTACCTCCTACGGGCAAGTCGTACGCGGTGGAGGCGATCGACGTAGTGACCGCGGACGACCAGGGCCGGTTCTCGCCAGACGAGAAATGCCGGATCTCACTGACGTCCACCCCGCGTCCGACGAGTTCGGCACGCTACCTCGGGGAGAGCGATGAGTGCTGAGCGAACCCCGCGACCCTACTCGATGACGGCGATGGCCCGCGCCTCCTGGCGATCGCGGCAGTCGCGCAAGGCGACGATCCGACCTTCGCGAACGGTCAATACGGTGAAGTCCCGGTCACCCGCCGGCCTTGCCCGGTACGCGTGGACACCTGGAGTCCTCGCGACCACCATCACCCGGTCGCCGTGCCCGAGGACCTCCTCCAGCTCAGACGTCAGCCCGTGATCAGCCCGGCGCTCGAGGGCGGCCTCGAGCTCGTGGCGCCCGTGGCACACCTGCGGTTCCGGATCATCCTGGGCAGGGTCCAGATAGGTCCACTCGAGATTTGGGTCGATGAACCCGAGCATCGTGGCCAGGTCACCATGGGCGTACGCCTGATAGGCCGTGCGGACGAGTTCAACATTTTCGTTCGACATCGTGTCCTCCTCTTGCTCTGTTCACTCAGCGATTTGCCCACCGATCCGTTCCGACCATAGGAGGGACAGATTCGGCTACTTGGCCTGGGGAAGCGAGGCCACGTAGGCGATCTTGCGTGGGTTGGCCACCCAATTTTCACTCCTCCGTCAGGTCAGAGTTCAAGGCGAAGCACGAGGCAATCGATCCGCGGATTCCACCACGGTGGACTCGAAGCATCGGGACAGACGCCTCCGTGACGAGGCGATCGAACTCCGCGGCGGTTCCCGGCTCGAGCCGCTACGAGCGGATCTCGACGAATCGCCTCGTTCTCCGCCCACCCGACGACCCGACCACGGTTGTTCACCCCGGTGGCGAAGAAGTTGTTGCCCCCCAGGGTGGGAAGCGGCCTCATCGCGCCGTCTTGCCACACGAACCCGAGACAGGTGTGGCCTGTCGCGGTGGGAAGAGGAACGAGCAGCTCCACCTTTCCCCGAACGGGTCCATCTCGGCGGTTTCGGCAACGCCCGCGATCACCCCGCTGTTGTTGTTCAGGGTCTCATGGTCCTCCCTCCTGGATACCGAGACCGAGGACACGGGTGGTCAGGGACAGATCCATATCCAGATCAGGAACCTACGGACGAGTACGCGGCATCGGCTGGCCGTTTCCGGACAGAAATCCGCCGAGGCGCGCCTTCGTATGCGTTCGGAGCCTCGGCGGCATTCATGATGCGACATGACTGACGCGCCGTCGCTCGCCGAGCGCTCGGCAGGGTCGCCGCCGGTGACGAATGAGGACTTCGAGGCCTTCTACCTGGCCCACCGCGTCCGACTGTTCCGGGCACTGGTGGTTGTGACGCGCGACGTCCACGCCGCTGAGGAGGTGGCACAGGATGCATTCGTCCGGGTCTGGGAGCGGTGGGACCGGGTTCGACAGATGGAGGACCCGACCGGCTACCTCTACCGGACCGCCCTGAACGCCTGGTTCCAGGTCCACCGGCGGGCCGTCAGGGCGGCCAGGCGTACCGCGAGCCCGGGTCGGATGCTCGACCCGCTGGAGATGGTGGAGGACCGCGACGTCTTGGCCCGCCGTCTGCTGGAGCTTCCGGCGCGTCAGCGGGCCGCCCTGGTCCTCACCGAGTACCTGGGACACGACTCCGCAGAGGCAGGGTGGGCGCTGGGGGTCCGGCCGGGAACGGTCCGACGCCTGGCGTCGAAAGCGAGGGCGGCGCTCCGCCGAGGCTATGAGGAAGGAGAGGCGCAATGAACGAAGTGCGAGCGGTCATCGAACGAGTGGGGGAGCGGTTCGATCCGCCGGATGGCGGATTCGACGATCTATCACACCGCAGGAACCGGGCTCGAACGCGCCGACGGATTGCAGTCGGGGCGCTAGCCCTGACCGTCGCCGCAGGCGGCTCGCTCCTCGCCGCCCGGGCCTTCCCCACCTCCACCCCCCGCCCATTCTCCAAAATCAGGGTCCTCGCCACGTGGCCGGCCACGTCGCATCCCACGCCAACGGCTGCGGCAGCGAGCGCCCCGACGTGCCCCACGCCGTCGGGCGACAGTCCGCCTCCGGTGGTCCTCTCGTCAACCTCCGGGACCGCCGGGTCGTCGATCGAGGTCACCGGGGTGTTCCCAAGCGAGGACCTCTGGATGCAGCTCTGGTGGAACGCCGGTGAGATCGCCGGGGACATCGCTCCCCCGCCGTGGCCGCCGACCGGTCCGGACCTCCAGTTCGCCCCGGCCGGACCGGGGCCGGTGGCGAAACTCGCCGCCATCCCGGGCCCCGCCACCACCGGCGAGTGTTCGTTCCAGACGAAGTTCACGGTGCCGGAGGTCGAGCCCGGCTCCTACCAGGTTCAATGGGTCTTCGGCGCCGAGGCCCACGGGACCGAGCTGCGGGATGAGGGCGGGTTATTCGGGCTCCTGGCCAGCGTGCTCACGTTTCAGGTCACCGGGTAGAACTCGCCCGCACCCTTCTGACCGGGTCGCCCGTCGAGGAGAGTCACCCCGAGCCACAAGTGAGCGGTGGCCTGCGCCCGTCATGGTCCAATGTGCTGGCCCGGTCGAGGTGAACGGCGCCGTCCGCGACCGCTCGTGCGAAGGCGTTGATGGCGGCGGCTCGTGCCGAGGTCAGGCCGAGGCCACTGAGATCGGCAGTGGCCAACGTCGACGGTTGGGGGAACAGGTGGGTCAAGCCGAGCGCCTGCAGGCCCGGGACGGGCGTGCCGTGCCATTCGACCAATCGCGTGGTGATCGTGACCCCGGCGCTCTGTGCCGGATATATCCGGACCCGACCACGGTCCTGTCCGGATGCGACTGGAACCTCCAACTCGCCTACATCGAGGATGAGCCCTCAGGTATCACGACGGCGTCGCGGAGAGCCAGGGAGACGTTTCCACCGTGGACGACTCCAAGTTGCTGACAGACCTCAACCTGCAGCTCATCGAGGCCTTCCGCCAGGGTCGTGGCAGCTCCTCGAACCCATCCTTTCGCCCTCCTTCTCCTACCTGGACGGAGCGACGGGGGAAGTCTCGGATCAGAAGAGGTACATCGAGGACCTACGGCGCATTCCGCTGCCGACCATCGGGATCGACCAGGTGGTCGTGCACGTCGACGGCGATGTCGCGGTCGTGTCCGCCCGAAGCTTCACCATGCCGGAGAAGTTCAATCGCTACATCGACACCGACTCCGGCTGCTTCCATCGACCCGGGAAGATGACCGACAGGCAGCCCCATTCGGCCGCGAGCTCGACCCGGCGCCGGCATTGAGCAGTACGACCTCGTCCCCCTGACCGCACGAGCATGGGGTTTATGGGACCGGGAGCCATCCGTTGGCGTCCAGCACCCCCTGCAAGGCCCGACCCAGCTCGTCCTCCGCCACGTCGGAGAAGATGGTCTCCTTCCCGTAGAGGGCCGTCCCATCCGGCACGACTTCGCACCTCATCGGACCAACGGTGAACATCCCTGGGGGCATCAGCGTCTTTCACTTGTAGATGGCGGACACTATGGTTGGTGCCTTATGCAGTCACACGGCAGCTCTAGGATGAGCGCATGGCGCGCGAATCGATCGTGCTGCGAGCCGGACAGGAGCACCCCGTCCGGCTGACGCCACATGAAGGCGCCGCCGACTGGAGCTTCGACATCGACGGGATGACCTCAGCCGTGGACGTGCGAAAGATGTGGACGTCACGCCCATACGAGGAGAACGAGAAGGATCGGGACGAGGCTGCTCCGCCTCGCTTCATGGTGTTCATCATCCGAGCCGTGGCGGCCGGCCAGGCAACCGTTCGCTTCCGTGCGGTCCAAGGCGACATCCACGAGGTTGCTGTTCGCGTCGAGCCTTGAGCCCAGGCCGAAGAGGTGCCTCCCGCTGGCATCGGAGGCGAGCTCGAGTTCAGCCAACCGCTCCTGGGCCATCAGCTTTCGGGTGAATACCCGTGGCGCTGCTGAGGGCCGCCCTTGCCGCCTCGGCATCTACACCTGAGGCCGCGAACACCTTCGTCCGAGAGCGCTCGCCGCGATGCAGGGACACCCGGCTGGGCGCCACGCCGAGAGCCTTGGCGAGTGCGCGGCGCGCCTCTTCGGTCGCGGCGCCACCCACAGGCGCTGCCGCCACTCCGAGGACGAGGCCACCAGCGGCGACCTCCCACCCGGGCCGTGAGCGCGGCCGCACCCGCACCTGGACGAGAACGCCTCCACGTACTTGTCGAACCATCATCCCGTTTCTTCCCGAGGTCACTCCACGAACCGCACGGCTCCGATACACAAGGAAGGAGCGGTTCAGGAGCCATGCTAGGCTGCGGTTCTGGCATGGCACGGGGGGTTGACGGCAAGTATCTGCTGCTCGAAGCAGGCTTGGCACTGGCGGCGAAGCTCTCACCGCCAGCCGTGTTGCAGCGGATCGTCGACCCGGCAGTCGAGGTCACGGGTGCCCGATACGGGGCTCTTGGTGTCATCGGGGCCCGACGAGCCATCGCCCAGTTCGTGACCACAGGGATCACCGCGGAACAACGGCGGGATGGAGGTACGCCGGGCGGTCCCACTCCCGCACGGTGACGGGGAGCAAGCGACCCTCCTCCACGAGCTCAGCCAACGCCTGCTTGCTAAGGGTCGGCGTGAGGCGGTGGTAGTCAGCCAGATCCTGGAGCGTCCCGACCCCGTGGTACTGGCGGCCAGCACGAGCAGTTCCTTCCGGGCCTCGTGCTCGGGCAACGCCGGGCGGTGCTTCGCTGGACGACATCGATCGACTCGAGCGCAAGCTCGATAGCTCATGGCGAATGTGGACCGCCTCGGGCAAGCCCGGTCGTGAGCGGGCTGGGTTCCTTCTGAGCCCCGGCTCAGGGGGAAGCCTCAGGCCCGGCTCCGTCCCGGGCGAGGGCGATGGCCTCGTCCACGCCCATAGTGAGGCCCTCCTCCCAGGCTCGCTGGGCCACGTCCTCCGTCAGGTGGGCGCGGGCCTCCGCCACAGGGTCACCCTCGAGGAGGCCGCCGATTGCACCCGGAGGGCCACCGACCCGCTCGCGTAGAGATTCAGAGGCTCCGGCCAGCCTGATCGCATCCTGATGGCGACCCTCCCAGGTCGCCAGGAAGGCCAGATCTGTCAGGGCGATGCCGATCCCCGTCGCGTTGTCGGCCTCGCGGAACAGGTCCAGGGCTTCCACGGCTGCGGACCGAGCTTCCCTCCGGCGGCCCAATCTACCGTAGGCGAAGGCCAGCCAGAGGAGGTCGAACGCGAGGTGGAGCCGGTCCCCCAGCCGCCGCCAGATGACCACGACCTCCTCGAGACTGGCGACCACTGGGGGCCACTTGTCGGCTTGAGCGTCCCTCATCACCAGCATCGTCAGAACCTGGGCCACCCCACGCTCGTCCCCCACCCGGCGGAACAGGTCGAGGCTCTCCTCGAGCAACCGGGCGGCGGCATCGAGGTCGTCCCCAGCGACGACGAAGGCCAGGTTGTACAGGGCCTCTGCGATCCGCGCTGGGTCGCCGAGCTTCCGCTCGATGGCCAGGGCCTCCTCATAGGAGGCTCCGGCCGCCGCGCGGTCCTGTTGCCACCAGGCGATCCCCCCCGCTCCGATCAGGGCCTTGGCCCGGGCCCGGGTCTGCCCCTGCCCCGACGGCATGGCCAGGAGCTCCTCGAACCACCGCCGGCCTTCGGCCAGGTGCCCTCGCTGCTGCCAGAACCGCCACAGCGCCCCGGCCGCTTCTTGAGCCCGGTCGGCCTCCTCGGCTTCGATGGCCCACCGAAGAGCCGCCCGGATGTTGGGGTGCTCCAGGTCGCACCGGTCAAGCCACTCACCCTGGTCGTCGGCAGTGAGGTGGGGCTCGGCCTCCGCAGCCAGGTCCAGGTAGTGCTCGGCGTGTCGCCGGAGGACCGGCTCGAGGTCCACCCCCGCCGCGAGCTGCTCCAAGGCGAACTCGCGGATCGTCTCCAGCATGGAGAATCGGGGATCGGCCCCCGCAGGCTCCGTCCTGCGCACGAGCGACTTGTCCACCAGGGAGGTCAGCCCCCCGAGGGCATCCAAGCCCAGCTCCTCCGGGTGGCACACCGCCTCGGCCGACTCGAGCGTCCAGCCACCCGTGAACACCGACAGCCGGGCGAAGAGTCGTCGCTCGGCGTCGTCGAGGAGGTCATGGCTCCAGGCGATGGCCCCCCGGAGCGTCCGCTGGCGCTCGGGGAGGGTCCGCGCCCCCGAAGTCAGGACGGAGAGGCGCCTCTGAAGCCGGGGCAACATCTGTTGGGGCGTCAGAACCTTCGTCCGGGTGGCCGCCAGCTCGATGGCCAGGGGCAGGCCATCCAGCCGGGAGGTGATCTCCGCCACGGCGGGGGCGTTCTGTTCGGTCACCCGGAACCGGGGGTTGGCCGCCAGCGCCCGCTGGGTAAACAGCAGCACCGCCTCGATCTGGCGCAGCGTGGGGAGGTCCGGGAGCCGCTCGGGATCGGCGGGCTGCAGGGGCGGCACCAGGTACTCCTGCTCGCCTCGGAGCGACAGCACGATGCGGGAGGTGACGAGGATCCTCAACTTCGGAGCTCCGGTTAGGAGCTCCTCGATCACCGGCCCCGCCTCCGCCACCTGTTCGAAGTTGTCCAGGACCAGAAGGAGCTCCTTGTCGTGAAGATGGGTCTTCACAGCCTCGAGGAGCGGGCGTCCCGCCACCTCCGGAACCCCCAGGGCCTGGGCCACGACCGAGGGAACCAGGGCGGGGTCGGTCACCGAAGAGAGGTCCACGAAGAAGGAGCCATCTCTGTATTCGGTGAGGATCTCCGCGGCGACCTGAAGGGCCAGGCGAGTCTTTCCGGTCCCCCCGGCGCCGGTCAGGGTGAGGAGCCGGGTCGGGCCGAGGAGCCGCCTCACCTCGGCGATCTCCTCCTCCCGCCCCACGAACGAGGTGAGTTGAAGGGGGAGGTTGTTCGGCCTGGCGTCCAGGGTCTGGGGCGGCGGAAAGTCCGCCGGGAGGCTCTCGATCACCAGGTCGTGAAGGTGCTCGGGGTGAACGATGTCCTTCAGCCGATGCTCCCCGAGGTCTCGGAGGGAAGCCCCGTCTGGAAGGGCGTGCTCCACCAGGCCCCTGGTGGCGTCGGAGACGATGACCTGTCCGCCGTGGGCCGCGCCGGCGATCCGCGCGGCCCGGTTCACGTCCATCCCGACATAGTCGCCTCCGGCCGGAACCCCCTCTCCGGTGTGGAGGCCCATCCGGACCCGCAGCGGAGGGCCGGGGGACCAGTCGTGACTGGCCAGGCCCCGCTGGGCGGCCACCGCGGCTCGGACGGCCGCTACCGGGCTGGGGAACGCCACGAAGAAGGAGTCGCCAGCGGTGCTGACCTCCACCCCGCCCGCCTCCTCGATGGCTCGGCGCAGGATCGCGGCGTGGTCGTCCCGAGCCATCGCGTATCGATCGCCGAGCTCCTGGAGAAGCCGGGTGGACCCCTCGATGTCGGTGAACAGGAAGGTGACTGTCCCCGTCGGCAGCTCCGCCATGGTGAGATCGCTATCGAGTCGGGACCGAGCCGCAGGTGACGTTCGCCGCGACCGCGGTCATGGCGCTTGCCTGATCTGAGGCCATGAAGGCCGCCACGTTCCCCACCTCGGCCAGCGACGTCAACCGATTCAACATCGTCTTCGGCTGCAACCAAGCGATGAGTTCCTCGCGCGTCATCGCCTCTCCGGTGCCGTAGTCGGGAAAGAGGTTGCCGCTGTCGTCGATGGCCTCGGGTATGCCGGTCGTATGCAGCCATACGACGCGGATCCCCCGTGGCCCAAGTTCGCATGCCCACTGTCGGCAGAGACTCTCGATTGCGTCGAAGGTGACTCCGGTGCCTCCCACGTTGGGGATAGACATGCGGGCGGTCGACGCGGTGATCGACATGATCACGCCGGATCCTCGTTTGACCATGTGCCGCGCGGCCGCCCGTGCGGTCAGGAACTGCGCCCTCAATGCAGTCGTGATCGGCTGGGCGAAATCGTCGAACGGCATCTCGATCAGCGGTGTCCCATGAATGTCTCCGTGGCTGATCGCGTTGAAGGACACGTCAATGCCTCCCACTCTTTCAGCCAGGGCGTCGGCGTAGTCGTCGACGGCTTTCTCGTCGAGAGCATCGAGTTGCGCCGTCTCGGCCACTCCCCCGGCGGCGGAGATCTCCTCGGCCACATGGTCGAGCGTTGCAGGGGTGCGACCGGCAAGGAAGACCTTCGCCCCCTCGCGGGCGAAGGCCCGGGCCACCCCACCGCCGACCGAGCCGCCCCCTCCGTAGATCACCGCGTTCTTGTTCTCGAGAAGCACTTCCATCCTCCTTGCTCCGACTGCTCCGGATCGGGTCGCCCCCCCTGTCCAGGAGGTCGGGCGCCCTTCTCCCTGACGGCGGACTCTACTGGGCGTGGCGTTCAACGTGTATGAGCGCTCGTTCACGGAGAGATCCAGCGGCGACTGAGGCCCCAGTCGAATAGCCTCGCGGCCACTACTCCCTACTGGGATGTCGAGTACCCGTCGCCCGCTCCGAACTACGTGTGAGTCAACGCGGTCCTGGCACACTTTGCAGATGGCCGGTGTCGCAGTTCGCTGCGGCCGTTGGAGGGCCCGACAAATTCCCTGATCTTGACAAGTAAAACCCGTCCGCGTCACGATCCGAGGTCACACCTATCGCAGCACGGTGGCGTCCATGGGCGGAGTGTTCATGATCGGGGTCAGCGCAGAGAACCGTGCGAGCGCGGGCGTCGAGAGTCCGGCCAGCCGTCGGAGGAAGGAGCTGCCTCGTTTCCTACCGTGCGACGCGGAACCGGATGTGAGTGGCGCTGGGGGTCTCGATGACCTCGGTTCGTTCCAGCTCGACCTGCTCGATGCGGTGATGCTCGAACAGCCGGATACCGTCACCCAGCAGCACGGGCCCCAGGTGGATCCGCATCTCGTCGACGAGTCCGGCATTCATGAACTGCTGAGCGGCATTCGCGCCGCCCATCACAAGGACATCCCTGTCATCCGCGGCAGCTCTCGCTTGATCGAGGGCGCTTTCGACGCTTTCCGTGACGAAGGTGAACGTCGCTGATCCCTTGGTCAGCTTCTCGCGAGGCTCATGAGAGAGCACGAAACACGGCACGTGACAGGGGTCGTCCCCCCACCGCCCCTCTCCTACGTCGAACGTCCGTCTGCCCATCACCACGGACCCTGCCGTCTTCAAAGCTCCGTCCTCCAGAACCTCAGCGTCACGATCGGCCATGCCGCCGAACATCCAGTCATGGAGCCACTCACCCCAGGGGCCGTTCGACGTCCACGTTAGGCCCGGCAACGAACCCGTCCAGCGACATCGAGATGTCGAGAACAACCATTCCCATGTCATCCTCCGATCGAGCTCGGTGTGCGTTGTCGCTCAGACCCCGGTTGGCGTGAAGAATCATCGGTCCGAGTAAGGGCTCCGGTCGATCTCGGCGGTCCAATCGGGGCTGCGGGAGGTGGCGGTCCGGCTCCTCGACGACAATATCCGCCCCCTGCGTCGCCGAGAGCCTCGCGACCCGCGAGGACGCGGATAACAGGATCAGCGAAGCCACGGCAGCCGTCGAGCGGCTGCGTCTGACCGCTTCACTCACTCACCCAATCGTGCTCCGCCCTCTGCGGGCACGGGGGCAATGGGCGGAATCTCGCGTTCTGGTGCCTCGGCCGTGATCCGGTCGGCAGGCTCGTTCAAGGCTCGGAGCCGGCCGAAGATCGGGAGCGCCAGGATGGTAGCCAGGCCTCCGACCACGAAGCCGACGGGAACCGATCGCTCCTGCGACAGATATCCGAGGCCGGTCTGTCCTCCGACGCTGCCGAGGCTGCCCATCAGGGAGTCGAACGACACCAGGGTGGCTCGCTCCGACGTAGGGATCGAGGCGTGGAGGTACGTCTGGCGGACGGGCTGGAGGAGTCCTCCGGCAACCGCCCCGAGCAGGAACACGGGAACCGTTATCCAGAAAGACCGGATTGCGCCCGTTGCCACCATGGTCGCGGTCGAAGCTGCGGCTGCCCCGAGCAGGATCGTGGTCCGCCGTCGACCCGGCTTCGCCAGCCGTCCGACCAGAGCGTTGCCGGCGATACCCGCCACAGCGAACAGCGCCGCGATCAAACCGGACAACCAGATGGCATCGTGCCCATACAGCTCGAGGAAATACGGTTGCCACGCGTACCACGCCCACGAGAAGAACCCCCAGGTCAGGAACGATTCCATGACAAGGAGGCGGACAGCAGGCGCGCGCCACCCGAATGTGATGCCGGCTCGAGCCACCTTCCGCATCTCACCCACGATCCCCTGCAGGCGCAACGTCCGGGGTGTGAATCCGATTTCGTGCATCGTTCGAAACCCCACGGCGAAGGCTATGAGGACCAGTGCAGTTCGCATGAGGTAAGGGAAGGAGAGATTGACCTGCCCGAGCAGACCGCCACCTACGGTTCCCGCGATCATGGCGATGCTGGACACGATGGATGCTTTGGCGAACACGCCGTCCAGCTCGTGCTGATAGCCCGTGGCCTTGAGCGCGTCCACCAGCCAAGCCTCCACCGCGCCCGAGTAGAACGTGTAGCCGAGACCCAGGATCACTCCAGCCGCACAGAAGGGAAGAAGGCCACCATGGATTGCGGCGACGCCCACATAGGCCAGCGTTCCCACCGCGAGGGTGGCTTCAGAGAGAAGGAACGAGATCCGCCGCCCCCGCGTATCCGCGACCACGCCGGTGGGAATCTCGAACAGGGCCATGGCGGCAGTGAAGGCTGCGTTGGCCACGAACACCTCGAAGATGGTCAGTCCCGCATGCAGGAGGAAGAGGGTATTGATGCCCCAGATCAGCGAGGCCGAGAGCGTGAAGAGCCCGCTGATCACCAGGTAGCTGCGGATCACGCGCTTTGGTTCCATACTCCCCTCGAACAACATTGCGTTGATTCCAGCGATTCCCCTGGATGCACTCAATCCGAGGATGCTTGGCCGCACAAGGACGATTCGCCGAAGGAGGCAAGCACCGACTCCAGGGGCGGTGATGCCCGCGCCGATTCATGGATCGGGCGCGGATGCCTCGGCGACCGGGAGCTCGCCCTTCACACTGGTGCCGGCTCCCGGGATCGAGTGGACATGTACCTTCCCACCAACTGCAGAGATCCGATCGGCGATGCCCTGGAGCCCGGTGCCGAAGAATGTCTGGTCGGCTTCGAAGCCCACACCATCGTCGGACACCTCGAACCAGAGCCGACCGTCGCCGCCCGTGAGACGCACGGTGGCGCGGGACGCCGCGGCGTATTTCCCCACGTTCTGTAGTGCTTCGAGACAAGAGAAGTAGACTGCCGATTCGACGTCGCGCGGGTAGCGGCCAATCCCTTCGGCCTCGATCGCCACGGGGACCACGGATCTCCGCGCCTGGGATCCCAGCGCGGCCACCAGCCCCCTGGTCGGCGAGCAACGGTGGATAGATCCCGCGGGCGAGGTCACGCAGCTCCTCCAACGCCTCACCCGCCTCATTTTGGAGGGCTGCGGCGATCGACTTCGCTTGATTGGCATCGCGCTCGATGAGTTGCTCGAGCAGGCGCAGCTTGACGGCGAGAGCGACGATCTGCTGCTGCGCGCCGTCGTGGAGGTTCCGCTCGAGCTTCCGCCGCTCCTCGTCCTGCGCAGCCACGAGTCGCTGGCGGGAGGCGCGCAACTGCTCGATGTTGTCCATCAGTTGCTCTGTCAGCGCGACGTTTCTCATCACGAGTCCCGCCTGCGCCGCAAGGTCGCGCACGAGCCTCTCCTCAGTCGGAGTTACTGAGTCCCCAGGCTTCTTGCTGATCGACAACGCGCCAAGGATCTCTCCGTGATGGCGGACTGGTTCGAGCATCGACGATCCCGACGCCAATGCCTCGGCGTTCGCGGAGATCGGGATCGGCGAGGCCGACTGCGCGTCCGTTGGCCAGCTAGCCTCCGGCCGGAGATGATCGCCGATGCGCACCCACACGTCGGCCCGAGCGGCACCGGTGCCCTCCGCAAGCGCTAATGCCATCCTGGGGAGCAACTCGTCGTTCGCGTAGGCCTTCCCGAGGCGTTCGGAGAACTCCGAGAGCACTTCGTACGGGGTCGCACGCTTTCCGAACACGAGCCGGTCGGCCAAGCGCTGCGCACGCCGGCGCGCCGGCTGGAAGGCTAGCGCTACGACCGCGGCGGCGGCGGCGGACAGTACAGGGTTCGCCCGCCTTCCCACCAGCGCGCCGACGCCTACCACGATCGAGACGTAGACGGCCGTGATGAAGATCGCCAGCGCCCCAAACAGCAGCGCGCGGTTGATCACGATGTCGATGTCGAGGAGGCGATAGCGAAGGATGGAGACACCGATCGTGATCGGGATCAGGGCGAAGGAGACGATCGCCACACCCTGGAAGACCTGTACCCAGAGGGGCGTCGAACTCTGACCCCATCCTGTCTCGAGGCCGATCGGGATGGCGATCGCGTAGAGCACGGCCACGATTGCCGCCGCTGTCACCAACCACCTCAGCTGAAGCCGCTCGATGCCGGAGGAGCGGCGAAAGCGCTGGACCAAGCTGACGAGGGACGCGCCGATGCCGACCGGAAGCAGGGCGATCAGGGCAAGCACGAACGGCAGGACCGGGCGGAGCAACTCGAGGCCGAGGGGGTTCTGCAGGTCGGGGACCGCGCTGTTCTCCAGCTTCCCGGGACCGAAGAGGATCGCCAGGAAGACGAGCCCGAGCCCAATACCGAGGACCCATGCGAACCACCGCCACCGAGGCGAGGGGAGGTGGCCGTTGGGGAAGACCAGGATCAGGAATGTGGCCGGGAGCGCGACGATCGGCACCCACATCGGCCCCTCGATCCCCGCAGCGAGCTTGCCCAGGTGGGGGCCACCGACCCCGCCGTGGATCGCGTAAGTCGCGTACGCGCCCATCATCATGTCCAACCCGAACGTCACGCCGATGCCCGAGAGCAGCCAACTGATTGGGTTGTCCGGACGCCTTGAAGCGAGGATGTACCCCACAAGCGGGAAGGCGACGAATGCGACCACAAAGGGGAGGTCAGACAGCAGAAACGTCGATGGCACGTTTCCGGGGTTGGGGCGGTGGGCATCGAGGACCGCGAACGTGATGCCGCCCGCCGCTGTCAGGAGCGTCAGGCCGAAGAGGACGCGCGCCAGCAAAAGCAACCGCCGCATATCAGCCCGGGTGTGGCCACGGCCGCTGTGGGTCATGCTGGGATGTTCGCACGGCCGCACGGACTCGGCCAAGGAGGACGACCTGCGGATTCATGTGTGGGAATCCCCCACGACCGGGGTGCCAGCATCCTTCGGCCACCAACTGGAATGAACCGGACCACCCCGAGGACAATGAAACCCGGCGACCGCCTGGCTGCAAGCATGGAGAGCTGGCGTATGGCTGGTGCGTGACCGGTACCAGCCCCTCGGTCGCCCCGAACACGACGGCGGCCAGGTCGTCGAGTCCGGCTAGCGCCGCGCCCAACCATTGTCCACCGAGCCGGCGGGTCTCCGGGCCAAGCACACACTCAGCGGTCGGCGCGCCTTCGAGCTTGCGACAAGGCAACCAGCCCGGCGGCAGGAGAGCGGCTGGCTCCGAAACGGAGCGCATGGGGTGTCGACGGGGGTCAGCCCGGGAAAAACCCACGAGTATGAGGGCGCCTGGGCACGCATCGGCATCAAGAGGGGGCCAGCTTCTGGACGTGCGCGTGCCGGCAATACCGAAGGCGGTGTCACAGGTCCGGCAGGCCCTTGCCGATCTCGGGCTGCCGTCCGTCCTGCTGGACGACGCGCGGCTGCTCACATCTGAGCTCGTCACGAACAGCATCGAACACGCAGGCCTTCGACCCGTGGACCAGGTTCGGATCCGAGCGAACTGGTCCGGGACCAGGCTTCGAGTCGACGTCGACGACGGCGGCAAAGTCGCGGGCCCTCATGGGCTGGCCGGATCCATCAAGCCCACTCCCGGAGCCGAGTCAGGTTGGGGCCTCTATCTGGTCGACCACCTGGCCAGCCGATGGGGAACGACGTCGGGGCGGTACTGGTTCGAGCTGGAGGTCGAGCAGGAGAGGGACCCGAGGAGCGCTTAGGTCCTGGGGTCTTCCTCGATGGCCACTTCGGCCGGCGTGCCTTCCATCTTTGCCACGACCACGAAGCGGTCAGTCTCGTAGACCACCCGCTCCATGTCTGCCCGTACGTGGTCTCGCATCACCGCGAACTGCCGGGGGTCGCCCCGGATCTGCTCGTACTCGGAAGTGGTGATGGCGATCATGCGGTCACACGTCTCCTGGCCGCACTCGCACACCATGCGGATATACCCATCCGGTGAGTCTATGCGGTGGGCCTCTTCGAGCTGCTCGTTGATCTCCCTGGACGTCGACTCATTCCGCGCGACGCGCTCCTCACGATCATTCATTGTTTCCAATTATGCGCGTCACCCGGCGCGGACGCAGTTCACCTCGCTTGACTCTCTGCGCCCTACGACGGGCCGGCTGCCCTCGCCAGCCGCGCCGCTTCTCCCATGCCCTGGCTCCAGGGATCGCCGTGTCCAGGCAGGATCACATCCCCCGGGAGCCCATCCAGGAGGTCGATCGACCGAAGTGCCTGGGGGGTGTCGCGATTGAGCCCTGAGGGCATGATCTGCGGCCCGGATCGTCCTGTGAGTGGGTTCCACGTTACCAAGGTGTCGCCGGTCAGAAGGACCCGACGCTCCTCGAGGAACAGGGCTGCACTCCCGGGCGTGTGTCCCGGGGCGTGAACTGCTCGGGGGTTCCCGGGGACGTCCACCCTTTCGCCGTCTACGAACGTCGACACCTCATGAACCGGCACGATCCTCCCGGCACCGCGGCGAAGAAGCGAGAACGGTGCGATAGAACTCTGGCCGAAGCAGATACGAGGTGGCCTTGCCGTCGTTCCTGCCGGGCTTCCCGCCCGTCGCCACCTGGGCGTCGGCCCCGTGGATCCAGACGTTCGCACCGGCGGCTGTGCGAGCGCGCTCGGCGAAGCCGGTGTGATCCGAATGGGCGTGGGTCAGCAGCACCGCCTCGAGGTCGCTCACCTGCCGGCGCAGACCGGAGAGAGCGCTCACGAGCAGGCTCCAGTCGCGGGGGGCGCCCGCGTCGACCAGCACCACCTTTCCCCCATCCTCGAGCAGGTAGAAGTTCACCACGCCCTGCGTCAGCCGATGGATACCCTGCGCGACTTCCATGTCTGCTTTCCCGAGCCAGACGTTACCTGAGTGGTGGCCAGGGGGTCTGCTTGTGGCGTTGCATTTCCCGGTGTACGGTCGGCTCCTCGCTCTTGCGGTGGTCCGAAAAGGAAGGGGTGAGCACGATGGCGGGTGCGCAGGGTCATCACCAACACGAAGCCTTGAAGCACCGACACAAGCATTATCACGTCACGCACTATCTGCATCAGGGAGAGAACTGGGGCCATCTGCTGTCCACCCACAGCCACGAACACAATCATCCCGCACTCGAGCACGTACACATTCCCCACCGGGACGTGGACAAGGAACATCGGAGGGAAGCCCACGTCCACGACCACGCCAGGCCCGCGGAGTCTCCTGGGTAATGGGGTGAGCGTGGGAGGCCAGCCCATCGCTCAAAATGAGTCGCGGCAATCAGACGCGAGGCTCCGACAGGACCCGGTGGATCGTCGACGGAATGAACGTGATCGGCTCGCGTCCGGACCGGTGGTGGAACGACCCGGACCGAGCCGTTCGAAGGCTCATCGAGGAGCTCGACCGGTATGGGTCGCAGACGGGTGAAGAGATCACTGTCGTTTTCGACCGTCGCCCTCATGTGTCGCCGGGACGCCACGGATCGGCCATCGTGGCCTTCGCCTCCTGGCGGGGCCGAAATGCCGCCGACCACGAAATCGAGCGGATGGTGGCCGCGGATCTCGCTCTCGAATCACTTACGGTCGTCACGTCTGATGCCCGCCTCGGGGAGCAGATCCGGGCTCTCGGGGCCAAGGTGAGATCCTCCGGATCTTTCCGGCGCCGTTTGGATGAAGTTCTCGGCTAACGGTCCGGGAACCCGTGTCGAGGTTGTCCAGCCGGAGCACCTCGGGATCCTCCCCCTACAAACCCCAGCGGCGTGGGCGAACGGGTGCCTCCTCGCTCAGACTCGATCAGACCTAGGTCCGAACCCGCATTGCGCATAGGATGCGTTCGTGACGCGCTTCCACGAGCGACCGGAGCGTCCCAGCGCCGCCAACCAGGGAGAGGAGCTCGCGATGGGTGAGGTGCTCGGCGGAGATGGCTAGAGCAGGAAAGGACACGGGGGATGGAACGGCCGTGGTGAATAGGCTGCCCCGGAAGCCGTACGAACAGGAGCTGCTCCGCCTTCAGGAAGAGCTCGTGAAGATGGCCGAGTGGATCCGCGACACCGGCGCCCGAGTCGTGGTCATCTTCGAGGGGAGGGATGCCGCGGGCAAAGGGGGCGCCATCAAGCGGATCACCGAGTTCCTCAATCCTCGGGTCGTGCGCATCGTGGCGTTGCCCATTCCCACCGAGCGGGAGAAGACAGAGTGGTACTTCCAGCGCTACGTCGCTCAGCTCCCGGCGGCGGGCGAGATGGCCTTGTTCGACCGAAGCTGGTACAACCGAGCCGGCGTCGAGAGGGTCCTCGGCTTCTGTACCCCCGCCGAGTACAAGCTGTTCCTGCGGCAATGCCCCACTTTCGAGCGGCTGCTCGTCGACGACGGCATCCACCTCATCAAGTACTGGTTTTCCGTCAGTGAGGAGGAACAGGGCCGCCGATTCCAGGCCCGCGTCACCGATCCGATGCGGCGGTGGAAGCTCTCTTCGACCGACCTGTCTTCCCGCACTCGGTGGATCGACTACTCGAGGGCCAAGGACGACATGTTCGTACATACGGACATCCCCGAAGCACCCTGGTTCGTGGTGGAGGCCGATGACAAGCGACGCGCCCGGATCAATTGCATCGCGCACCTGTTGAGCCGGATCCCATACGTTCCGAAGCAGCTCCCGGTCATCAAGTTGCCGAAGCCTCAGGCTGATGAGGGCTACGTTCGACCCTCCCGCGAGATCTACACATACGTCCCCGACCATGCGGCTGCGCTGCTCATCGACGGTAAGGGAGACCGAAAGCGGGACTCGGGTCGCCATCGATAAGGGGAGGAACGATCGATGAGCGCGCCCGGGTCATCAGCACCGTCGACCGGCTCCAATGCACGTAGAGCCGAGTTGATGGCTGCGGAGGACGCCGGCTGGGGTGAGCTGCACGCCCTGGTGGATTCCCTCTCCCCCCAAGAACTGGAGCAGCCTGGGTACTACCCCGAGGGCTGGTCGGTCAAGGACCTCGTGGCCCACGTGGGCAGCTGGCTGGCCGAGGCGGGAGTGATCCTCGAACGGATCCGGGCGGGCGCCTACCGGCCCGAGGAGATCGACGTCGATGCCCTGAACGAGCAGTTCCTAGAGGCGATGAAAGGCGTTCCTGCCGAAATCGTCCTCGCTCAGGCGTGGGCGGCACGAGCGCGGATGTTGCAGGCATGGGGCGCGCTCCCCGCGCTTACTCAGGAAGCGGCCTTCTGGATCCGCAAGGCGGGGGCCGAGCATTATGCCGAGCACCTTCCCCGGCTGCGAGAGTGGGAGGGTCAACTGCGAGAGGAGCGAGCCGGGCCGGACCGGCGGAGGAGCTAGCCCCCTTCGGGAATCGTGGCCGGATGGGCTCTCCGCCCAATGTTCACCTGCGATTCAGCTTCTTGCCATGCCCCGTGGTTAGTGTCGTGCACAACGCGGTGGCTGGGTCTGGCAACCCGGAAGGAGGTCGTCTCCAATGCCGGTACCGGTGTTGTGGGGCTTCGTCTACCGATTCTTCGGGACGGTGATCCTCGTGGTCTTCGCTGCGTGGTACGCCGCCAGGAGAGTGTGGAACATACGCAACCGACGCCTCCCTCAGCGATCGGCGCAGACGATGGGGAGCTTGGGCCCGAGCGGCCCTCGGGTCATCGCTCGGACGCGAGAGAACCCGGACCGATAGAGGAGGTCGGCTAGCTCGCGCCGGGTCCAGCCCGCATGAGGGCTCCCCACGAGTCGAAGGAGCCATCGGGCCGGGCTCGGGAGGTCCATGTCCGCGATCGCCAGCCGCCCGCCCGACCGGAGCACGCGAGCAAGCTCGGCGATCCCGCGACCCGCGTCTCGCCAATGGTGAACCGTGAACGACGCCGTGGCGGCGTCGAACGAGGAATCGGCGAAGGGCAGCGACTCTGCCGTGGCCACGACATAGGTGGCCGACACGTCGGCGCGGTTCTCCCGTGCCTTCGCCACCATCCGAGGAGCGGGATCAACCCCGACTGCACGGGCCGATCGCCGAGCCAGGGCCCGGGTGAGGATGCCCGTTCCGCAGCCCACATCCGGGACCAGCAGAGCATCGAGGGGCCCGAGGGCCAAGCCCAAGGCTTCGTGGACGGGCTCGAACACTAGTTGCTGAAGGTACGACCGATCGTACGTATCTGCCCACCGGTCGAACCGCGCGATGTCGCGGTGGGCGGAAGCCCGGTTTCGGACCACGACTCGACAAGGATAGGCCGATCGGACTGTCAGGCTGGGCCGGTGAGTCTAAGCTGCAATGAGGATGTCCAAAGGCGAGACCATCGAGCTGCTGAGATCGGGAAAGGCCTTTGCCGATCTCTCGTACTGGCGACAGTTGGCGGTCTCGGGCGCCGACGCCCGCGAATGGCTGGACGACCTCGTCACGGCCGACCTTTCCGACCTGGCCCCCGGTCGAGCCCGCCCTGCGTTGTTCCTTTCACCCACAGGGGGAATCCGAGCCTCGTTCACGGTGACCCTCCCGGGGGGAAGCCTCCGGCTCATACAGGATCCCACCCAGGCGAAAGGGGTCCAGGAGCTGCTGGAGCCCTACATCTTGTCCTCGGACGTGGCGCTGGAAGACCGCACCGGGGAGCTCGCCATCTTCGGCTTTCCCGGTCTGATCGAGCCGCCCGACGCGCCCGTGACCGCCAGCTCGACGCCCTCGTGCCTCGGGGCGGGCGTAGATGTCATCGCGCCCGCCGAGGACCACGACTCCCTCCTTCGCTACTTGTCCGAGCCGTACGCCCACGCCGGGAACGAGGAGGTCGAGGCCTGGCGCATTGCGGCCGGCATCCCCCGCTTCGGAATCGACGCGCTCGAGGGCGACCTTCCCCAGGAGTCCGGCCTCGCCAGCGCAGTCTCCAGGGAAAAGGGTTGCTTTCCGGGCCAGGAAGCGGTGGCCAAGGTAGACACCCTTGGCCATCCTCGCCGGTTGGTGGTCCCCCTGGAGGGTGACGGGCCCGCCTCGCCCGGAGATGCCGTCCAGCTGGACGGCTCTGAGGTCGGCGAGATCACCAGCTCTGCCGCATTCGGCGATCGGACGCTCCTGCTGGCCAGGCTCCGGTGGGAGGCGAGAGATGGCCGGTTGCGAACCGGACTTGGAACCGAGCTCCGACGGCGCGCTGTCTGAACCGGCCATGACGACGG
>WNGE01001244.1_pt1 | contig 47715 bp, 34 predicted proteins | sample 5400651 | NCBI WGS metagenome assembly WNGE01 (sample SAMN13153370, study PRJNA577476) | soil metagenome | isolation source: 60 cm soil or saprolite under grassland replicate 2 | place: USA:California | collected 2016-06-15 | reverse complement strand
ACCCTCAAAGATTCATATGGCCGGGCGATTCGCGATCTGCGCGTGTCTTTGACTGACCGCTGCAATTTCCGCTGCTTTTATTGCCTCCCGCATGGCGAGCCACCAATCGCGCCGAAAGAGCAGATGCTCTCCTATGAAGAGATTGAATACGTTTGCGAAATCTTTGTCTCACTCGGCATTGAAAAGATTCGTCTCACTGGCGGCGAGCCAATGTTGCGCCGCGACATCGAGACAATCATTAGCAAGCTGGCAAAATTCAAGGCCAAAGGGCTGCAAGACCTTGCCCTGACAACTAATGGTTATTTTCTGCCTGACCGCGCTCAGGGCTTGAAAAATGCCGGGCTCGATCGCATCACGATCAGCATGGACAGTTTGAAGCCTGAAGTTTTCAAACACATGACCGGCGTTGACGTTTTGGATCGCGTGCTAGCGGGAATCGAAGCGGCAAAAAGCGCCGGACTCCACCCAATAAAGATCAACGCGGTGATCGTGCGCGGTTACAACGAAGACGAGGTTGCCGACTTTGCCGGCTTCGCGCGCCAGCACGACGTGAAAATGCGCTTCATCGAATTCATGCCTTTGGATTCCGGTCACGACTGGTCGCGCGAAATGGTTGTCTCAGGACGTGAGATTCGCGAGCGCATCAGCAAGCGCTTTCCGCTCGTTCCAGATGCCGGCGAACGTGGCTCGGAAACGTCGTCGCGTTATCGTTTCGCCGATGGAGCGCCTGGTGAGATCGGCATCATCGCGCCCGTCACAGAGCCTTTTTGCGGGGCCTGCTCCCGAATTCGCCTCACTGCCGACGGCCAAATCCGCACCTGCCTCTTCTCGACCATCGAACACTCGTTACGCGATGTGGTTCGGACCGGCGCAACGCGGAGCGAGATCATCGATTACATCGAAAGTGTCGTGATGAAGAAAGAACCGCGCCATTACATCAACGACCCCAATTTTGTCGCCCCCTCACGCACCATGAGTTTTATTGGGGGATAGCACGCCAAGGTCCGCATTTTCCTGAAAGGGAACTGGATGAACTTTCGAAAAGTCTCTCGCTGCACACTAATCTGCCTACTCTCTCTGCCGTTCGTCACGCCGTCGTTTGCTCGCATCACTAAGAACCGCACTGCACAGACTCCGACCTCAAGTCCAGTTTCGATGCCGCGCGATGAAAAGCTCTGGAAGAAGGCGTTGGAACTTCACCGCAAAGCAATCGTTGTTGATACACATAACGACATTCTCTCCATGATGATCGATGACAACTATGATCTCGGCGTATCGTCGGTCGGCAAGTATCACACTGATATCGCAAGAATGAAGCAGGGAGGACTCAGCGCGGAGTTCTTTTCTGTATATATCGATCGCAAGTATGCCAGCGAAGGCGGTTCGGCGCGTCGAGCGTTGGATATGATCGACTATGTCTATCGCGCGGGTGAGCGTTATCCAAATGATCTCATGCTGGCTTGCTCTGCTGCCGATATCCGTCGGGCAAAGAAACAGAAGAAGATAGCGGCATTGATGGGCATCGAAGGCGGCCATGCAATCGAAGATTCGCTCATGGCGCTGCGGGATTTCTACCGGCTCGGCATTCGTTACATGACCCTGACGCACAACAACACAAACAACTGGGCTGACGCTTGCTGCGACGAAGCCAGACACAACGGGTTGTCGGATTTCGGTAAAGAAGTCGTGCGAGAAATGAATCGCGTGGGCATGCTCGTCGATATCTCGCACGTTTCGGATAAAACGATGAGCGACGTCCTCGATGTCTCCACCGCGCCTGTGATTGCCTCACATTCCTCGGCGCGGGCACTCGCGGATCGTCCACGCAATATTCCTGACGACCTCCTGCGCCGCATTGCTAAGAATGGCGGTGTCGTGATGGTTAATTTCTACCCGGGCTTCATCGATAAAAACGTTGTCGCTGCTGCAAAAGAACGAGATGACCGCCTTAAACCGCAGATCGATCAGCTGAATGCCAGGTACAAAAATGACGCGAAACGGCTCGCAACGGAGATCAGTAAACTGCAGGCTGCTTATCCTCTACCATCAACCCCGCTCTCAGTCCTGATCGATCACTTCGATCATATCGCCAAAGTTGCTGGCGTCGATCACGTGGGAATTGGCTCAGACTTTGACGGCGTGCCAAGTCTGCCGGTGGATATGGAAGACATCTCAAAGCTCCCTAATATTACTTACGAGTTGCTGAAACGAGGTTACAGCGAGCAGGATGTGAAAAAGGTACTGGGGGAAAACTTCTTGAGAGCGTTTGCGCAGATGGAAAGTGTGGCGCAAAAGTCCAGCAGAACCCTCAGCGGTGACGGCAGCTTAAAGCGTATAAACACTGAGAAAAAATGATTCAACATTCATGAATGCAGCTGGAATCTACATCCACATCCCATTCTGTCGTTCGCGCTGTTCCTACTGCGATTTTGCAACGGGTATCTACGAACGTTCACTGGCTGAGCGTTACGTCCAGGCAGTAGTCAAAGAGATCCTGAGCTGGCGCGAAATTGAAACTCCCGCGAAAGTCGACACGATCTACTTTGGCGGTGGCACCCCTTCGTTGCTTTCAGCCTCACAGGTCGCACAGATTCTTGATGCTGTGAACACGCGCTTCGATGTTAAGGGCCAGTTAGAAGTAACGATGGAAATGAATCCGGGCACGGTGACGCCGGAGATATTGCAGGCGTTTCGGAGGCCCGGCAGTCGTCTCGGAATAAATCGAGCGAGTTTTGGCGCCCAGACTTTCGACGATCGAGAGCTCGCTCGACTCGGCCGTTCCCACAATGCGCAAGACACGCGTCAAACCTTTAGTCACTTGCGTGCCGCCGGCTTCGATAACATCAGTTTCGATTTGATAGCCGGATTGCCGGGCCAGACTCTTGCGGCATGGGACCGGAACCTCGCTGAAGCTCTGGCGCTAAGGCCCGAACACCTTTCGTTCTACCTCTTGGAAGTGCATGAAGGCACACCCCTGGCCGATCACATCAGACGGGGCAGGCAACCTCAACCCGATGATGACCTCGCTGCCCAGATGTACGAATTAATGCTCGAGAGGGCAGGCACAGCCGGATACTTTCATTACGAAATTTCAAATCTCTGTTTGCCTGGGTTCGAATCGAAGCACAACACAAAATATTGGGCAGCCGCGCCTTACTACGGCTTTGGCTGCTCGGCTCATTCTTACGATGGCAAGTCGACTCGTTGGTCAAATGAGCGTGACGTGGCCCGGTATACGAGCTTGATCGAGATAGCAAAGTCACCGATTGTCGAGCGCGTGAACTTAACAGGAGATCAAGCGAAGGCCGAAGCAGTCTTCCTCGGTTTGCGCCTGATGCGCGGACTTAGCGTGGAGCAGTATCGAAAATCATTTGGAGTCGATCTTCGTGACGTGCATCAGCATGAGTTGGAGCGTTTCCGCGCCGCCGGATTGATCGAGTTTGAGGGAGATTTGATCAAACTCACTCGTTCTGGCGCGCTACTTTCCAATGAAGTCTTCGCGGCCTTTGTCTGATCCCTCCGAAAAGCAGCGTGATGGCATGCTAAAGACACTCATCAAGTTTTTACGCTTGCGCGGCTCGTCCTCAATCTTTGATAGAGGTTACACGGTTCAATTTGAGCTGAACGGTTTGGGGCGTCCAAAGTCGATACCGGGCGCGGGACTGAGAATCGAAGCAGAAATCTATTACCACCCACAGGCGAATGAGAATCGGTCAAATGAGAATAAGTCCGGGCAGGCGCTGGATATTTATGCGCCTCCGCCAGGGCAAACGGATGGCACCATTCCAGTAATCCTTTTTCTCCACGGTGGTGGTTGGCGTGCCTCGGACAAGAACGACCCACTGGGTGTGCATGCAAATGTTTGCAAAGCGCTGGCATGGCGTGGCCTGGTTGCCATCAACGTAAATTACCGACTCGCGCCGCGATACAAGCATCCCGATTTTGCATGGGATGTTGCTTACGCGCTTCGGTGGGTAGCTGGGAACATCAGTAACTACGGAGGAGACCCGGAAAGAGTCTTTCTGAGTGGGCATTCGGCTGGCGGGCATCTCGCCGCTTTAATCACGCTTGACTCGCGGTATCTAGGAGACGTGGGGCTTTTGCCTGACATAGTCAAAGGCGTGGTTGGGATTTGCGGAGTCTATAACCTGCAGCATTTCGCCGGTCGCAACTGGATGGCAGAACACTTGATGACCAGGGCGGCGTTCGGAAAGAATAAAACTCATCGAGCTGAAGCGTCGCCTGTGAGTCACGTTCGTCCGGGCGCGCCTCCTTTTCTGTTACTGAATGCAGAGGAAGACGAAAGGCTTGAGGAGGAGGCCGAAGAGCTTGCTGGCCTTTTGCGGGCCAGGGGATCTGCGGCAGAAACTGCGATCCTGCCAGGCACGAACCACTTCACAATTCTTAGCCTCATCGGCAATGGGGATGATAGGCTGATTGATCGGATCGTTAACTTCGTTCACAGGGAGCCGAGAGAGATTTGAGATCTCAGATCTGAGATCTCAAAGTCTCAGAACCAAGTTATAGATCCAAGCCAAAGTTCAAACCAAAAACCAAACAAAATACGAAGAACAAACAAAGAACAAAATACAAAGAACAAAGACCAAACAAATACAAAGAACAAAGACCAAACAAATACAAAGACCAAAGACTAAAGGCCAAGAACCTAAAGATCAAAAGCCATTCCATGCCGAAAAACCTCATCGTTGCCATCGATGGTCCGTCGGGAGCCGGTAAGTCAACGCTTGGCCGATTACTGGCCCGTGCGTTGAACTTACTCTACATCGATACGGGTTCCATGTATCGGGCAGTAGCCCTGGCGGTGATTGACTCGAGTGTGAGCGCGCACGACGTCGTTGCGGTCGGCTCACTAGCGGGGCGAGTGGAAATCGAGTTAAAAGGTGATCCCGATTCCATGCAAGTGACGCTCGAAGGACGTGACGTAACCGAGCAGATCCGCCGCGAAGAAGTTACGCATATGTCGTCGGTCATTTCCACAATTCCAGAAGTGCGCCGGGCAATGGTTGATCGCCAGCGCGAGTTGGGAAAACGCGGGGCCGTGCTCAATGGGCGCGACATCGGTACGGTTGTTTTCCCTGACGCTGACGTAAAGTTTTTCCTGACAGCAGTGCCGCAGGAGCGCGCTGAACGGCGTTTCATCGAAGGGCGCGCACTGGATAAGGACCTGAGTTTCGAAGAAACTTTCGCGGAGATGATTGACCGTGACGAGCGTGATTCGACCCGCGCCGATTCACCACTCGTGGCAGCCAAAGACGCAGTCGTCATCGACTCGACCGGATTGTCAGTAACCGAGGTGTTTGACCGGATGATGACAGTGATTCGCGATAAAACAGAAGGCGGGACGCGGCAGGCAGAAGGCAGCGAGCAGTAGCCTCCAAGTGATATGAGCTTGAATAGATCCTACTTTAAAAATGAGGCTATCTGGACTCTGATTTTCAACTTCGGGCCGCTGGTCGGTGCCCTTGTTGTTGGTCTGCTGGTCGTTCTCGTCATGAGGCTCCTGCACTAGGCTCTCGAGAGGAGGCGCAAATTGCCAATAGCAAATCTAAAATCAAAAATCAAAAATCTAAAATCTCCACATGTTCACCGGCATCATTGAAGAACGAGGCCTCGTGCGCTCGATTGAAAAGCGCGGCGAGGATGCGCGCGTTGTGATCGAGGCACACACCGTTACCGAAGACGCGAAAGACGGCGATTCGATCGCGGTCAATGGTGTTTGCCTGACGGCGCTCGACGTTAACGAGAGTTCTTTTGCGGCCGATTGCTCAGGCGAGACGCTGGAGCGTTCGACGCTCGGTCGACTGAAAGCAGGCGCGCCGGTCAATCTCGAGCGTGCAGTCACACCTGCCACTCGGCTCGGGGGTCACATCGTGCAAGGTCACGTGGATGCACGCGGCACATTCTTGTCTGCGACAGACCACGGCGGTTCCTGGACCGTGCGGATTGCCTATCCCCCCGAGCTCGCTCGTTACCTGGTTCCAAAGGGTTCTATTACGGTCGATGGAATAAGTCTTACAATCGCTGGTTTGACGGATGAGTATTTCGAGATAGCCGTGATTCCCAAAACCTGGGAAGTTACAAACTTCTCTCACCTCCAGCCGAACAACGAAGTTAATCTTGAAGTCGACATTATTGCGAAATACGTGGAGCGAATTCTCACGTATATGCCGCCCCCGGACTAGGATCCTATTGTTGGTCGAAAAAACCAGGGCTTTCAGGTAACATGATGGAGATTTGAGATTTGAATTTGAGATTTGAGATCTGAGATTTGAGATTTGAGATTTGAGATCTGAGATTATTTGAGATTTCAGATTTTTGATTTGCGATTGCTGATTTCTTACTGCGGTTTACTGAGGTTAGAGCAATTTCAAGTCAAAAATCAAAAATAAAAAGTCAAAAATTTTATGCCGTTCGCTTCCATCAAAGACGCTCTCACGGAAATTCGTGAAGGGCGCATGATCATCATCGTAGACGACGAGGATCGGGAGAACGAAGGTGATCTGGTTTGTGCGGCTGAGAAGGTTACGCCCGAGGTGATTAACTTCATGGCCCGCTATGCCCGCGGGCTCATCTGTTTGCCACTCACCGAGGAGCGTTGCGATGAACTGCACTTGACGACCCAGGTTGCAGACAACACCTCTTTTCTAGGTACGGCCTTTACCGTCTCGATCGACGCGCGCAAAGGCGTGTCGACAGGCATCTCAGCGTCAGACCGTGCGACTACAATCCTGGTGGCCGTCGATTCCCAGACCAAGCCTTCCGATCTTGCTCGGCCCGGCCATGTTTTTCCGCTACGTGCCAAAGCTGGTGGTGTGTTAGTCCGGCCTGGCCAGACCGAGGCCAGCGTTGACATGGCGCGCATCGCGGGTCTTTATCCCGCTGGAGTGATTTGCGAGATCATGAACGAGAATGGAACCATGGCCCGCTTGCCGGAACTCAGGGCGTTTGCCACTCATCATGATCTAAAAATGATTACTGTTGCGGATCTCGTTCATTATCGAATTAGTAAAGAGACGCTCGTGAAGCGGGTGGTCGAAACTGACCTGCCAACGGTTTATGGCGGCTTCCGAGCCATTGCCTACGAAAATATTATTAACGGAGACGTGCACCTGGCGATGGTGATGGGTAATGTTCGCTCCAACGAACCGGTGTTAGTGCGCGTTCACACTGAAAACGTAACGTGTGACATGTTTGGCTCGCTGATTGACGACACCGGCTTTCAGCTTCATACGGCTCTGGAAAAGATTGCGGCCGCTGGACAGGGGGTTGTTCTCTATTTGCGCCAGCGTGAACACAGCCTCGATCTTGTGAACCAGTTGCGCACTTACGCAGTCATGCAGCAACGCGGGGTAAGCAAGCAGGAGGCGAGTTTGCAAACAAGTTATGGACTCGATCGCGATTACGGCGTCGGGGCCCAAATACTTCACGATCTGGGACTTCGTCGCATACTGTTGTTGACCAATCATCCCCCCAAAGTGGCGGCCCTCGAGGGCTTTGAACTCGAGGTCGTCGGCAATGTTCCTTTGGGTCAGCCGGCGCATCTGAAGGAGAGCTCGCCGGAGAGTAAATTGCCGCTTGCGGAAAAGCGAGAGCAACGTACTTAAGCGTCCAGGCCATCCGTCAAACTGAGTTTCGGTTTCCCAGAGCCTTGCTCTAAACTCCCCCCGGGTCTTAAAAGGCTCTTTTTTAGCTTTCGAGACTCTCCCTCTATAATCTAGACCCTTAATCCGGACCTTTTTTTTGACCGCGACCGCGGCTTGGCGATATGCCTGTGGAAGATAAAGACGATCGTTCAGAAAAGAGTCCAACAGAGTCGATCCCCGAGCGGGAATCGATTAAGGATGCCCTGCAGTCGGAGACAGACGAGCCACTGCCACCTGTGGCCGAGGCTATTGCTGAACGTGACGCCGCTCAAAAGCATCCCGTTACTCCTCAGGGCCGGCGCCGCCGCTACCTGACGCGGCGCAATGCTGTAATAGCTACGGCTGCCGCCTCGATCGCGGTAGTCGCGCTCATCCTGCTCCTCTTAATTGTCTACAGGTTGGGCTATGTCGATCGCTACGTTGCCGGCCAGATCAAAAACACATTCTCAAATTACGGAGTCCGCGCAGAAATAAGGGACTTTCATACTGCGTTCTCGCCGCAGACAGTTGAGATGCTGGGTCTGGAACTTTTTGACGCTGAGACGGGAGCAAAGCTGGGCAAGATCGATCGGCTGCTCGCGACCGTTCGCATTGAGGACCTATTTGCGTTGAACCTGCAGCGAAATATCAATCTCGAGAATTTACAAATAGAAGGACTCGAAACCTGGGTATCGTTTGACGAGCAGGGGCGCTCAAATTTTCGCAACATACACATTCCCCCTCCAGAACCCAATCGGCGGATCCTGTTCGCTTATTCGACCGCACGACTAGAAATTAAAAACGGTCTCGTTCACTACGGAGATGCGCGCCATGAAATCTCCGGCGAAGCGCGCAATTTGCAGGCTACCATCCAACCCGACGACCCCAGTGCGCCCGCGGCGAGCTGGATGAATACGGTTACGCTCGCAGCGTCAGACTCCACCTTCACTTACGATGGCAGACCGATCAACAACATAGATATCGACGCGCGCGGTCGGGTGAATCAGACGCGCCTGGAGATTCATGAGTTGACCTTGCGCTCGCCTGTAGCGGAAGCCCATTTGCAGGGCACTATGGACGACTGGCGTGCTCTTCGTTACCAACTGACTGTTACTTCAAACGTTGATCTAACGCAGATTTCCGAAGTCCTGCGGCCGGGTATGGCCTTGCGCGGCGCAGGAAATTTTGTGGGCACGGTTTCAGGGGAAGGGGAGCACTACAAAGTGGACGGCAGCATCAAGTCTGATGCGTTGGCGGCAGATGGTGTGCGCCTTAGCGGTTTGAATGTGACCGCGAGCGGTACCGGCCAGGGAAAGAGTTACAACGTCAATGGCCGAGCGGTTGCGGCGCTCTTAACGGCGGGCGACTTTCAGTTGAACACCGTACAGCTCGTGGGCGGCGTTATGGGTACCGGCTCAGACTTTCGCTGGGTAGGTGAGTTGCGCGCGGCTGCGGCAAAAAGTTTCGGGACATAGATCGCCGGATTAATCCTTAGCGATGCGCGGGCGGAGATGAATGATGGAGTGCTGACCGCTTCATCAAGCCAACTGCGCGCGAATGGTCTGACCACATCCGGCGCAAAGGTGAATGGGATTACAGCTTCAGATCTCCGCCTGCGCAATCAGAACAATGCGACCACTGCAACTATTGCGAACGTCAAGGCGGGGACTGTGGCGTCGTCAGGGGCGCGAGTTGATGGCCTCACGGCGAACAAGATTGATATTGAAAGCAAGGCCGGAGTCACGAGTGTTGTTGTCAAAGACTTGCAAGTGGGGGCAATCAACGCCGGGGGCGCAGAGATCGCTAGCATGAACATTGCGGGTGTTCGCCTTTCCGTTCGTGATGGGCGGATCCAGGGTTCAACTGCAGACATCGACGCAGGCACGGTCAAATTGGCGGACGGACAAGCCGAGAATGTGAAACTGGCGCGACCGGTATTTGTGGTCGAGCCCTCCGGTCGCTATCGCGCGAGCGCCGACCTCAGCATTGGCGGTGGGGTTCTGGGACGGATGAACCTGGGCCAGATCCAGGCAAATGTGGTTGCCACCAGTTCTGAGATTCAGCTTAATAATTTTAAGGCAGACGTTTTTGAAGGACAGGCTACTGGCAACGTGCGAATCGCGACTGGACGGGGAGGCAGCTCGCGCGTTGCCGCGGACTTTTCCGGTATCAATATTGCCGGGCCACTCGCGGCATTTGCCGGTGCGGCTGTACCTCTCGCCGGCAAAGCGAGCGGCAAAGTTGATCTGACATTCCCGGGCACAGATTTCAAACAAGCATCGGGAACGTTAACCTCGCAATTAACGGCTGCAACCGGACAAACTGAAACAGAGCGCATTCCGATCACCGGGGAAGTAGCGGTGCAGGCTAACCGGGGATTGTTTCAAATCGCTCGCATGGACCTGCAAACGGCCGCAAGCAAGCTGAAAGCTTCGGGGCAGTTTTCCTTCGAAGGCGATTCTAACCTGCAGGTGGATCTGAATTCTTCCGATGCGGCCGAGCTGCAGACCGTTCTGATTTCGTCTGGCCTGTTGCCTGATGTTGAAGAACAAATGCGGAGCTACGGTCTCGAGCTCGCTGGGCAGCTCGCATTCAACGGAACTTTGCGTGGCAAACTCAGTAGCCCGGACATTGATGGTCGAGTATCCCTCAGTTCCTTGTTGGTCAATGGTAACGATCTGGGTTCCCTCTCAGCTTCGATCCTTATGACTCCGGCTGAACTGCGCATCGCCGACGGACGTCTGACGGAAAAAGATGGCGGCGGCATGCAGTTTACCGTTACTGCCCCGCGTACAGGAGAAAACAACGTTACTGTCGCCGCAACCCTCGACCGCGTGAACGCCGCCGCTCTGCTTGCTGCGCTTCCCCTCGGCAAGGGAACACGTGACCAGATTGGTGATACCCAGTCGGATGTTTCTGGACAGATACAGATCACGGGCATACCTAATGCAATGAGCGGGAGCGCTGACCTGCGTTTCGGCCCGGGTCGGCTCGCGGGCGAAACTCTGGAGGGCCTCGTGGCGCGCGCCACCTTTAACGGGTCCGACGTGAAGATCGAAAACATCGATGCACGGTTGAGTGCCGGGCATCTGGTAGCCACCGGAGCCTACAACACGTCCACAAAACTATTCGATCTCCAGGGCCGTGCAGAAGGAGTGCAACTCAGCAGACTTGTAGCGCTCGCCAACAAACCCGGGCTGCCGGGGCTTACTGGCACCGCGGATCTCAATGTTCGCGTATCAGGCAATCTGGCTGACAAAGATTTCTCTGCCTACCAGATCAATTTTGACGGCAAGGGCAACGACGTAACTATCAACGGGCGTCCTGCAGGTACTCTCGCACTGGTCGGAAAAACCGAAAACAAGCAACTCAATGTAACTTTGACAACCGGACTTCTGGGGCAGTCACAGGTAATCGCAGCACAGGTGAACCTCGCCGACGAAAAGCTGCCGGCAACTGTTGAAACGACTCTTACCGGCGCCGACCTCACAAGCCTGCTCAAGATCATCTTGCCACAGACCACGGTGAGAATTACCGGCGTAGCCACCGGATCGCTTAAAGCGACTGGTAACCTTATCGACGAGGATGGTTACTTCTCGTTCGCTGGCTTGCAGGGCACGGCAAACTTCACAGAACTCAGCTTTCGAGTCGAAGATGTTCAACTCACCGCCACATCTCCACTCCTGGTCCGCTTCTCGCCCAGCGAGGTGTTCTTTGAAAAAACCCAGTTTACAGGCCCCGGAACAGACATTGTTTTAGGCGGGACGTTAGCCACGGGCGCTGCCGGCAAACAGGCTTTGACGGTGGATGGGCGGTTAAATCTACGCGTGCTGAACGGTCTCTCTCCCGATGTTTTTACGTCTGGTACCGCGGATGTGGCGGTGCGCGTTACCGGCACATTCGAGCAGCCACGGCTAAACGGCACTGCTTCGGTCACGGGAGCTTCAGTCTCAATCTTGCTGGGTAACGAACGCTGGATGATATCCAATCTCAAATCTGTCGTGAGGTTCACGGCGGATCAGGCCCAGATCGAATCATTGGCCGGCACTATGGGAGGCGGCCGCGTCACCGCTTCCGGCGGCGCAAGGCTGGCGGGGCTCACACTGGCTGAATTCCTCATAAACGTTCACGGCGACAACGTAACGGTTCCGTTCCCCGAAAACTTCCGTTCTAACGTTGATGCTGATCTTGAGATAAAGGGATCTTCACGCGAGCAGCTCCTGGGCGGCGTGGTGACGCTACGCCGAGCAGAGTACACAGAAGATATCGAACTCGCCGATCTAATTAACTTCAGGCGAGAGGAGTCGATTGAAGAGGGTGGGGAACTTGAGTTCACGCGGTTGGCGGTATTCAACGACTTAAGAGTCGAAGGCCGTAACGCGTTGGTAGTCAGAAATAATCTCGCAGATCTGGTCGGTTCAGTTTCACTGCGGTTGAATGGTCCAGTTAAGGATCCAGTGATTTCCGGACGCATCACTGCGACGAGCGGCACACTTAACTTCCGCAATGATCGTTACGAAATCACCCGAGTGTTGATGGACTTGCCCGCATATCCTGGTGCTGATCCCATCATTAACATTCAGGCTGAAACTCAGATTCGAGGTTATCGCGTCACCGTCAATCTTAGCGGACCACTTTCACAGCCACAGGCAGCGGTGCGTTCTGAGCCGGCTCTCCCCCAGGCTGATGTCGTTGCTCTGATTACGACGGGCCAGTTGGCGACGGGCGACACGAGCACTTCGATACTCTCGCAATCGGGGATCGGAACAGCGACCAGTCTTCTAACTGACGCGCTAATCAATGCCCCGGCATCGCGCGCAACCAGCAAACTGTTTGGGCTCACACGATTCGAGATTAATCCAGTGATTGGCGGCCGTAGTGGATCGACCCCGAGTGCGCGCCTGACAGTAGGCAAACGAATTAACAAAAACCTCTCGGTTGTATATTCGACGAATGTCGCCTCTGACCCGAACCAGATACTAGCCGTGGAGTACAGGGTTTCCGACCGCCTCTCTTTCATCGCGCAATATGAGCAGGCGTCCACCAGGAAACTTACCTCCCGCAATGACAACTTCAGTTTTGAAATTCGGTTCAGGAAGCGTTTCTGAGCAATGGGGCAAAGCAAGATCTCTCATAACAATCATACGCTCATTAGACCACCCAGAGTGTCGCGGTGCGCAAACGGTCAGAACCGGGGTCCACAGGCTGGCAGCCCGCTGGGGGCGGTGATAGCCGCGGGACGCGCCTTCCGTGTGCCCGACGTGCTTTTCACGTCTCTCTTTCTTGTTTTTATCCTTGGCGCCGCTTGCGCCACAGCATTTGCGCGTCTTGAAATCAATGAGTATGAAGGAAGACTGATCACTTCGGTCGAGGTTGTGTTTGAAGGTTCGCCGCCCGATGCTGCCGCCCAGGCCAGCTTCCTCGCACTTCTAAAGGTCGCTCCCAACACTGAATACTCGGCCGTCCGCGTACGTGACTCCTTGCAGGAGCTGTTCGATACGCAACGCGTCACGTTGATTTCTGCGGATGAGATACGCGCCAGGGTGAATTTGACACAACCCGGTTCCAAGTTTTCAAAGCAAATAATCGCTCGCAATGCCGATGAGATACAGATTTATCTGCGCGATCGTGGTTACTTCAATGCCACTGTAGAACCAGTTGAAACAGTTGATGCCAGCGGCACTCGCGCGACCGTCACCTACCGGATTATTCCAGGCGAACAAGCAAAGGTGGCCTCCTTTAACGTCGACATAAAGGGTTTCGACGCGAGGCCTTTGCGTCCGGCGCTTCGCCTGCAGCCTGGTGCCCCATTCACGCGCGAGGCGCTGGCCGCTGACATAAAGCGCATCAGTGACGAATTGATTGCCCAGGGTTTTCTCGCGCCACAGCTTCAAGAGCCCAGGATTGAACGCGACGCCGAACGTAACCAGATGGCGATCAGTTTGGGGGGATTCATTGGCCCGAAGACTAAGGTTGAGATCAAAGGTTATCCCATTAGCGAGAAGACCAAACACGACCTATTGCCTGTCATGCGTGAAGGCAACATTGATGTGTCTGCTATCGAGGAAGGGGGACGCAGACTACGTAACAAGCTGCAGGAGGAAGGCTATTTCTTCGCTGAAGTGACATCGGTCTGCACCGTGACTCCGCCGACCCCGGAACTCGGTCCTAATGGCACGGCTGAAACGTGTAATAACCTGAATCCGGAAGTGCTGAGCGGTCGTTCCGTCGAAATCGCCTACCAAATCGAGCAAGGACGCCGTTTTCGTCTGACGGACATCCGCATCGCAGGGACGAACAAAATTTCATTCCAGGATATCGAGGCCGATCTGAAGAGTCAGAAGGCAAGCGCGCTGGGACTCATTCCATTCGTGGGCTATGGTCGTGGCTACACAAGCCTCACGCTGCTCGAACAAGACAAGCGCCTGGTTAGAAACTTCATGCGCGATCTTGGTTACCGGCATGCCGAAGTGGAAGTGCTGCAGGGTGTTTCAGTCAATGGTGAAAATCTGATCATTACTTTTAACGTTACCGAAGGACCGCTCACGCGAATTGCCGGGGTTGAGGTTCGCGGCAACAAGATCTACACCGACCAGCGCCTGCGCGACGAGTTAAAAACTGTGATCGGCGCGCCTTTCTCACGTTCGCAAGCCAGGTTCGACACCGAGCGAGTGCTTGCCCTCTATGCGCGCGAGGGTTACGTAAACGCACGGATTGTTTTTTCTGCCGACGAACTACCGAAGAAGGGCGAAGAAGAACAGGTACGCCTGGTTTACTCGATCGTCGACGAAGGTGAAAAGGTCTTTATTAATCGCATCATAGTTAATGGCGTTACCGGCAGTGCAAAAATACAGCGCACGAAGCGAGACGCGATCGCCCGGGCAATTCCGCTGGTGGAGGGTGATGTGCTTAGAGCGGATCGGATCGCAGAAAGCGAGCGCGAACTATATCTGACCGATGCTTACCGCCAGGTGATCATCCGCAGCGAGCCCGCGGGAGAAACGGCCTCCGGCTTCAAAAAACATGACGTGATCATCGACGTCGAAGAAAAGAAGCCGCGCGTGATGGACTACGGCGGCGGCTTCTCGACTGACACCGGGGCGCTGGGTCTGCTGGAAATCAGCAATGTTAACCTGATGAATAAACTGCGTCAGGGAGCGATGCGACTACGAGCGAGCCAGCGGACCCAGTTATTGCGGTTTGAATACCTCGATCCTCGATTTGCCCGGTATGGCCAGAGACAGTTTGCGCCGCTCTCCCTGAGCGTGGAATACCAGCGCGACTCGACGATCACAAGATTCTTCCGCTCGGCAATCGATCGCGGGACATTTGGAATTGTTCAGCGGTTGGACGAGAAGGGGAATCCGATTGACGACTCTCTTATGAGGACCAACGAGCCGACGATAAATCGGTTTACGGTAAAGCTTGAAACTCAACGCGTGTTGGATCAAAAGACGAAAACAATCGTGTTCGGTCGTTATGCCTACGAAGATGTGCGCCTTTTTAACCTTCAGAGTCTTTTAATCAAACCGATTCTGCAGCCTGATCGTGTAGTCCGGCTTTCCCGTTTTGGCGGATCGTTTGTGCGCGACACCAGGGAGAGATGCGAGCGTGGCTTCCTGGGGATCGTTCGCAGCTTTGACGACACTGAGCCCGGCGCTCCAGGTGAAGTGTGTCGCTACAATCAGATCGATGTCTTTCTTTCAACAAATTCGAGACGAGTTACCGGCGTTATCACAAGCTGAACGGTTTGCGCGGGACGGTACTGGCGGGAAATGCCACGTTGGGTTTGGCAAAGCTGTTTAATCCGCGCGATCGGGACGGTAACGGGCAAATAGACGAGATTGATCTCACGCTGCCGATTAGCGAACGATTTTTCTCGGGCGGGTCTACCACGCTACGTGGTTTCGGTTTTGAGGAAGCAGGGCCGCGACAGGTTATTGTTCCTACAGGGGAATTTCGCGATCAAAACAAAAATATTGTGAGGCTCAATCCTTTCACAGTTCCGGTGGGCGGAAATGCCCTGGCAATCGTTAACGTGGAAGCGCGCATACCTCTGACCCGTTCCCTGCAAACCGTACCCTTCTACGATGGCGGCAACGTGTTTCGCCGCATAGGTGACCTCTTCAAGAAACGAGGTGAGACATCGATTGCGCCGGGCGACATAATGGCGGCCATTGACGCAGCAAACTTGCGAGCGCATTGGTCACACACAGTTGGGCTGGGTTTCAGGCTTCAGACACCTCTTGGTGGGGCGCTTGCTATAGACTACGGCTACCTGCTAAACCCGCCCGAGTTTTTGGTTCCCCAGCGGGGCTTAACTCCTGACAGCCTCGATGGTACGCCGGCAACCTATCGTCTCAAGCGAACGCAGATTCACTTCAGATTTACGCAGACGTTCTAGGAACGGGGAGCAGGAGGCAGGAGTCGGCGTGGAAATGGAAAAGAGCAATTTGAAGATTTCAAAAGTCGCCAATCGCGGATTCGCGAGTCGTTTCTGCCTCCTGCCGTCTGCCTCCTGCCTCCTATTGTGTTTCTGTTTGCTGCCTTCTGCTGTCCTGGCCCAGGAGATTGCGGACAAGATGGTGGCGACCGTCAATGCCGGGGTGCGCACAGACCTGATTACCTATTCCGATTTGATGTGGCAATTGGCCCTGCAGCCGAGCCTTTCTCTCGTTAACCCGAATTCGCAGGACCTTAATCGAGCCTTGCATCTGGTTATCGATCAGCGGTTAATTCTCCAGGAGGCGGAAAAGCTCCCCTCCATTGGACCGACTGAGGATGAGGTAAAGAAGGCGCGAGATGAGTTGGTGAAGGAGTTTTCCTCGCCGGCCGATTTCCAGCAACGACTGCTGCGGGTGGGTCTAACAAGTGAAAAACGGGATGGGATCCGTGCGCAGCGCCTTAGGATTGAGAAGTATCTCGACTTCCGTTTTCGTAACTTCGTGCTAATTACGCAGAAAGAGATTGCAGACTATTACCAGCAAGTTTATGTTCCTCGCTTGAGAAGCCGCTCTCCGGGACAGATAGTACCCACGCTGGAAGAGGCGCGCAGCGATATCGAAAAAATCCTCACCGAGGCCAAGATTGAGTCTGATACCGACGCTTTTCTCGATAGCGCCCGAGAACGCGCCGAGATCGTAATGCTGAGCCCGGTATGAATTAGTCATGAGTCAGGAGTCAAAGGATCTTCCCGTCCAGAAGTTGCAGAATTGATGGTAAAAAAAAAAGAAAACAGACCGCGCATTGGACTGGCCCTATCGGGGGGCGCGGCGCGGGGCATCGCTCACGTTGGCGTTTTGCGGGCGCTGGCAGAGCACAAGATCCCGATCGATTGCATTGCCGGCACTTCTGCCGGTGCATTGGTTGGCGGCACGATGGCATCCGGGATGCCCCTTGCCGAGATTGAATCGATTGGCAGAGATTTGCGTTGGCGCGACGTTGGGCGTATGACAATGTCCCGGCTGGGAGTGCAGAGTAATGTGCGCCTCGAACAGTATTTGAGGGCACGTTTGCCGGTAACTCGCTTTGAAGATTTGCCAATTCCGTTCGCCGCCGTAGCCACAGATCTTCAATCAGGGACGGCCGTGGTTATGAAAGGCGAAGGTGATGTGCCGTTTGCGATTCGCGCTAGCTGCGCGATTCCGGGCTGGTATGTCCCGGTGACCGACAGCGAGGGAAGACAATTGGTAGATGGTGGCCTCGTTGCCAATATTCCTTCCGGGGTAGCGCGTTCACTTGGCGCCGACCTCGTCATTGCTGTTGATGTAAATGCGGAAGGGGCAACATTCCTGGGGCCTTCCCTATCGATAATCAGTGTAGTACTGCAGTCGATGCTACTGGTGCAGAGAACCGCCTCGCTTTACCAGCTCGAAGCGGCGGATCTTGTTATTAAACCGCGGGTGGGCCACATTCGCTGGGACGAGATGAGACGTGCCGAAGAACTGATGGCTGCCGGCTACGAGGCCGCACTTGAATGCATGCCCGCGATTAAGACGCGACTTGAAGCCGCAAGCCTGCCCGCCCTTAAGTGGTACCAGCTTCGCCGTCGCAAGAGTGTTCCGAGCAAACCTCCAGTCACCTTGCCAAGCAAGTTATAGACCGGGTGAAAAGCAGAACCTAATTACCTCTCAGGCTGGTAACCTTCCCAACCTGAGAGGCGACCAACCGATCGAGTTTCACAAAATCTCGACAGCGGACGGGTTGTCTTATCGGCTACGCTTGGCCCACCCGCTACCGAAGCTGTGAAAAAATTAGCCACAGATTAACGCGGATAACACAGATCAAAACAGACTAGAAAACATTCATAGGTTTCTTAACTTTCTTCTCCGTTCTGATCCGCGTTATCCGCGTTAATCTGTGGCTAAGTCTCTTTTTTCACGCTTGTACCACTGTTGGTTCTGACATCATGATGCCGGTTCTGGATTGACTGGCGTCGCGGCGGGCCGGTTACAACCAATGCGTACTCCTCAGTTTCAAGAATCACACCGCTATTGGCAATTTATAGAAAATATCCTGAATTGTGAGGCTGAAGGGTTGCTACGCGGGATTGGTGCCGGGAATGCGGCGGGATCTGCGCCTGGTTGCTGTCTATCAAATCGAGCAATGACAATCGAGGTTACATCCGTCCCCGACCGGCGCAGGCCTGTCTCTCTCCGTCGCAGCGCACGTCCCTTTTATCAATTCCGCAAAAAGGCCGGCCGGCAAAACCCGCGAATACTGCTTCAAGTTCTTGCCGCTATCCTGGTGATTGCAACGGTCGCCGGGTGCGACGCCTTGCTGCAGTCATACCACTATTATTCCAGACTCATCGAAGCCCGGATGGCAGGTGGTTATCTTAATAGTCGTCCCGGACTCTACGCGGCGCCGAGAACAATCCGAGTGGGTCAGGGTATCTCAGTCGATGATTTGGTTAACGTGCTGCGCCGCGCCGGCTATGTTGAAAAAGTTAACAGCGAAGTTTGGAGCGGCAGCTTTAGTAAGAACGAGTCAGCAGTTGAAATTCGACCAAGGCCTAGCGCCAGAGCAACTCAACCTCGCATGGTCCGCGTCAGCGTTGCAGGCGCGCGCATATCGGCATTGACCGGGGACGGTATTTCCGTTGATTCGTTCACACTTGAGCCGGAGATACTGACAAATGAACTTTCCTCAAAAGCAGGGCAAAGAAATACACTAACCTATCCTGATATTCCGCCGGTTCTCGTCCACGCAATACTCGCGATAGAAGATCAACGCTTTTTTGAGCATCCGGGAATGGACATATTTGGTCTGGCGCGTGCTCTCTTGCGTAACCTCGGCGATACACGGATGGCCCAGGGTGGGTCCTCCATCACTCAGCAGCTCGTCAAAAACACCTACCTCTCGCCCGAACGCACCTTTCGCCGCAAATACGCTGAGGCGATGCTGGCTTTTGCGCTCGAACGCCGGCTTTCAAAAGAAGACATTTTCGCGCTCTATTGCGACGAGGTTTACCTGGGGCAGCGCGGAGCAGTTGCCGCGCGTGGCGTCGAACAGGCAGCAGCCATATACTTCGGCAGGGAACTCAAACAACTTTCGTTAAGCGAAGCGGCGACCATCGCCGGAATGATTCAAGGGCCTTCACGCTATTCCCCCGAGCGGCATCGAGAGGCCACCCAGGCCCGCAGAAATGCCGTGCTTGCAGCAATGGCACGCGACGGCTGGATCAGTGCGGAGTTGGCCCATACGACGGCGAGCGAGCCGCTCATGATCGCCGAGACGGATCAACATCAGGCGATTGCTCCTTATTTCATTGATTACGTTAGCCTTATCGCCGAGGCGAAACTCGACGTCTCGGGAGAGACCCAGCGGATCTACACGACAATCGATCTGGATTTACAACGGCTGGCAGAGTCTGCCATCAATCGACAACTGGAGCGCTTGAACGATGTTTACAAGACCCGCAGCGTGAGACCTCAGGCGGCCCTTGTGGCTCTCGACCCCAGGACCGGAAACGTTCTGGCGATGGTCGGCGGCAGGAATTACGGCGAGTCGCAGTTGAATCGCGCCACAGACGCCCTGCGGCAGCCGGGTTCGACCTTCAAACCATTTGTTTATGCGGCGGCGCTGGAAGACGGTTTGTCGCCGGTGCAAATGTTCACAGATGCACCAACCGAATTCGTTTACGACAAAAATAAAATCTATCGGCCGGCAAACTTTGGCGGTGCATATTCAATGCGCGAAGTAACAATGCGCACAGGGTTGGTGAAATCTCTCAACGTCGTCACGGTGGCGGTCGCAATGCGTACTGGCCTTGCCCGCATCGCAAACCTGGCGGCGCAGTTCGGCATGACCAGGCCGGAACGTTATCCCGCACTCGCCCTGGGTACTGCCGAAGTGACGCCGCTGCAGCTTGCCGCCGCCTACGCCGTCTTTGTTAACGGGGGCCGCCGGGTTGAGCCGAAAGTAATTGTCAGCGTGACAGATCCTCCCGGCTCACACACGATGAGCAGCGATGGACCGCAGGTGATCAGGCCGACGACGGCCTACATGATTACAAATATGTTGTCCGCCGTTGTCGATCACGGCACTGGACGCGCAGCTCGTGGTGCGGTAAAGGGTTCAGCGGTTGCCGGCAAGACGGGAACATCACGAGATGGCTGGTTTGTTGGTTACACGCCGAATCTTGTTTGCGTGGTATGGATCGGCTTTGACGATAACAGCCAGCTTGGGTTGACTGGAGCCGCCTCCGCATTGCCGGCATGGACAGATTTTGTTCGTGGTGCGGTGGAACTTCGGCCTGAATTAGGCGGTCGCAAATTTGAATGCCCTGAAGGAATCAAGTTTGTCGAGATTGATACGGCGAGCGGTCTGCTCTCAACTCTCTCCTGCCCCAACCGCGAGTTGATTGCAATCACCGATCGGCTGGCGCCTAACTTCGAATGCTATAACCACGGAAACCTGCCTGATTCCAATAATGCGTTGGAAGAGTCTACGGTCTCTCCTGCCACTATCCTTCAGAACTCTCCCATGGTCACGCAGCGTAAGCCAACGAAAGAATCTTTTCTTTCGCGAGACCTTGCCTCAAGATCAACTCGCGTCGACGTCGACTCGCGTGGCAGGCGCACGCTCATGAATGATTTGCGATAATGGTTTGTCAGATTCCTTTGAAGACAGGCGCGCGCTTTTCGAGAAAGGCACTTGTGCCTTCGCGCATGTCTTCAGTGGCGAATAGGCTCGCGAAGAGTTCCGCTTCAAGCGCCAATCCTTCAGCCAACGGCAGCTTCAGACCCTGCGTAACGGCTTGAAGGCAGGCGCGAATGGCCAACGGGGCAAGCCTGGCAATCTCACCTGCAAGCAATTCTGACTCAGGCAACAAAGCGGCTGGTTCTGTGACTCGATTGACCAGTCCGTACTTCAAAGCTTCCTGCCCCGAAAGAGTTCTTCGTGTAAGCATCAATTCCAGCGCCCGTCCCTGACCTATCTCCCGCGTGAGTCGTTGTATGCCACCGTAGCCTGGAATCAGACCCAGCTTCGTTTCAGGAAGATCGAATTGCGCATTCGACGCTGCAATACGCATGTGGCAGGCGAGCGCCAACTCACAACCGCCACCAGCGGCGATGCCATTGATCGCGGCAATCACCGGCACCACGCAACCTTCGATCTGATCGCAGACTTCCTGTCCCCGGCTCGCTACCTCGCGCGCTGCCTCTTCGTCCTGTTCCTTGAGTTCGCCGATATCGGTGCCCGCGCAAAAGGCCCGTTCGCCGCTTCCGGTAAGTATGACGGCACGCGTATCAGATTCGTTTGCGATGGTCTTGAATGCATCGCTCAACGCCAGAAGCATCTCACGCGACAGTGCATTGAGCTTATCAGGACGGTTCAAATGAATGATTGCCAGCGAATCACGGCGCTCACTGATAACAGGTGAAGAATCCAAGTCCAAAGTCCCAGGTTCAAAGGCCAAAGGTTCAATGTCCAAAGTTTAGATTAGACTCATCGGCGTCGGGTTTTTCGGATCTTTTGTATAGTCGTAGAACCCTCGTCCCGATTTTCGGCCGTAGAGACCAGCCATCACCATGCGCTTCAACAGTGGTGGCGGCGCGAACCGCTTCTCACGAAACTCATTGAACATGATCTCCGCGATGTAGTAAGTCGTATCGAGTCCGACAAAGTCGCCAAGCGTGAAAGGACCCATTGGGTAACCCAAACCAAGCTTCATCGACGTATCAATGTCTACGATTGAACCAACGCCCTCCTCCAGCGCGCGTATGGCATCGAGCATGTAAGGCACCAGCAGACGATTAACGATGAACCCTGTGGTGTCTCCGGCTCTTACGGGCACCTTGCCCAGGCGCTTGCCAAACTCAATTCCCTGCTCGTATATGGCTTCGTCCGTCAAGATCGTTTTCACCACTTCAACAAGCTTCATCAAAGGTACTGGATTGAAAAAATGCAGGCCGATAAAGCGTTGTTGCCGCTGAGGAGACGTAGCAATCATCATTTCTGTAATCGAAATTGATGAAGTATTGGAAGCGAAGATCGTCTCAGGTTTACAGATGGCGTCGAGCTGTTTATACGTTTTGCGCTTCTCTTCCAGATTTTCAATGATCGCTTCGACTATGATGTCGCAGTCAGCAAAATCGTCAAACGAAGTGGTACCCGAGAGACGATCGCGAGTCTGCTGCTGCTGTTCAGCCGTGATCGTGCCCTTCTCGGCAAACTTGGCCAGAGACTTCTCGATCCCGGCAAAGCCCTTATTGATCAAATCGTCTGAGACTTCGCGAACCACCGTTTGGAAACCTGCGCTCGCGGAAACCTGGGCAATGCCAGATCCCATCAGCCCACACCCGAGCACACCCACTTTTTTGATTTCCATGTCTTTCTCAATCTCCTCGTGTTTTTCTCCTAACCGTCATTCAAACTTTAAGCGCATGTCGCCGCCGACCAACCAAATACCCGATGACCGGCATGAGCGCCAATGCCGGCAAGATCAGCCATCCTAATTCAGCCAAAACCCCAAAGAGAATGAACCCCATCACCTCCTTCCAATAATCAAAAAAGGGACATGGGTGACCATCACCGGCGAAGAATCAAAAGACGCCACAGCGCCCTTTGTAGTTTAAGGCGATGGCCACCAGCAAATATAGGCTGATCGCCGATAAGCTGACGACATCAACGATGATCCCCCAGATAAGGTACTTGAAAGGTTTGGTCATCGTCCTATCCAAGTCAGCGCCGAACTTAATCGAACTTAAATCTTGTAAGGGCGATTATTTCGCTGCAGGCGAGGGCTCTGTTACCTCGATTAATCCGCTATATCGCTTGCCGCTGGTTTTTAGCCATTGATTGTATTGTCTCGACCACGAAACGAAAGCGCGAATTAAATCCCGCTGCTGCAGTTGAGCATTCCCCTCTGCTGATAATGACGGATTTGTATGGAGCCTCCTCGCTTCGAGCAACAGTTGCTTAAGCGTTTCTCTTAACTCATCCGACTTTTCATCAAGATGCGGCGCCGACTCGAGGTTCTTGAGGCCATCATCGGCACTGTTTGTGTTTCCCTCTTGCAAGACTCCATAAAAGGCTTCCTGGGCTTTGTTCATCGCATGGGCAAAGACCACGAAGTCGGTAACGCCGTTGTCAGGCGGAGTTTGTCCAGCCTGGGCCGCAACCAGGCCAGGTAGCGGATCCCTGAAGTGTTGGAGCGCAAGCAAAAAGCTGACTGCAACGACTGCGATGGCGAGATATTGCAATGCCTGCCAGGTAAAGGTGATGCCAGACTTTTCGCCTGGCCGGCGGTACGCCACAACCAATGCCAGGGCCGCGCCAGAAACTAGACCGCCCAGATGAGCGGCATTATCAATCAGACCGCGTCCCAGATATCCGATGAATAGATTGAGCATGATCATCGGTATTAGTCCGGTGCCGAACGCGCGCTTGAACCCTTCGGGTAACTCATGGCGGAACTTGATCCCAAAGACAAAGAGAACACCAACGAGCCCAAAAAGCGCGCCCGATGCTCCCACCGAGGGAACGTCGCGAGTTTTCAAAAGGAAGCGGCCAATTGAGCTTATCGGCGCGCCTGAATCGACAACTGTAAGGTAACTGGCGACGACCCCAGCCACTCCCGTTAACACCCAGAACACGACGAACTTTGCCGACCCGTAGAGTTTTTCGACGTAAGGCCCTACCACCCAGAGGCTATACATATTGACGAGCACGTGAATGAGGTTGACATGCACAAACATGGGCGTAACAAAACGCCACCACTGATGTTCGTTCCTAATAAGTGAATTTAGCTTCGCGCCGTAGGCCAGCAGCACTGATTCCGGGAATTCGCTCAGCGCATGCAAGGTCATCCCGCTTGAATACCACATCAGTAAAAACACGAACAGGTTCGCAACGAGGATAATTATTGTGAATTTGTAGGGGCGATTTAAGACAGCTCGCGCAAACCGCATAGTCTCGCGGTCTGCGGCTAGCCGCGGCCGCTGCGGACCTCCCTGGCTGGAGGTTGAGGCGCCGCAGACCGCACATTTATCTTCACCAGCGCCAACTATAGCTCCACAGCTACGACACATGCTGGGCCCGGCCTGGTTGCGAATGGTTGATTTGCTCTCGTTCAAGTGTCAAACGCCAACAAGCGTGATGCTTCGTTGAAGGAAGGCATCACGCTGAAGTACCCGAAGCTAATCGTATGGGCCCGTGAATCGTAAATCCGGAATCGTAAATGATGAATACCAAGGAGAGGAGGCTGCTGCTTTGCGGCACTGCTAACTCTACTCCCAAAATACTCGACTGGCGTGCGAGACAGAGCCTGACTCAAGCTCCGTCGATTCTCTTACTGGCCAACCTTTTCGAGCAGATTCAGCATGTCGTCAGCGTGCTCCTCTTCCACGGCGAGTATGGTTTCCATCAGGCGCCTGGTCGTGGGATCATCATTTCCGACATAGGTGATTATTTCGCGGTAGCTGTCTATGGCGATCCGTTCAGCAACCAGATCTTCTTTGATCATGTCGGTAAGGGTCTCGCCTTCGACATATTCTGCGTGGCTGCGCATTAGCAGGCCCTCAGGGTTGAAGTTCGGCGCGCCGCCCAACTGTACGATGCGCCGGGCGATTTGATCGGCGTGACCCTGCTCGTCCGTTGCGTGCTGCAAGAACTCGGTTGCAACGCTTTCGGCGTTTATGCCGGAAGCCATGAAGTAGTGTCGCTTGTAGCGCAGTACGCAGACTATTTCGGTTGCCAGTGCCTCGTTGAGCACTTTTATTACAGTCTCACGATCTGCACTGTATCCCTCGGTCACTGCGCCGTTTTCAATGTGTTGGCGGGCACGTTCGCGCAAGGTCTTAACATCTGACAAAAAAGGTTGATTAGCCACCGCGTTTACTCCTTTACGTAATTTTGAGGGAAAAGGGATATTACGCGCTGGACGAGGCGGGAGCAAGCCAGCCGCAACTGCGGTTCTTGCTTTCGCGTCACTCGTTATTCAGCAGTGAGCTTTCCCTGGAAGCTGATCTCGTTCGATACCCCAGCATCACTCGTTACTTCAATTGGCGCACGCCAGATGAGCGTCTTGATCTGGCAGGTGCCGGTGTTGTCTTCGCGACAGTAGAAGAGCGTGAGTTGGGTCTTGAGTTCGGCCTTCCCTGGTTCGAATGTTCGCAGCGATATTCTTAAAGGGAGTTGCAGATTCTTAACAGTTCGACTCAAGACCTTGTCGGCATTCCCGCTGGAGGATGCGCCCGCTTGTGAGTCGGCACGAATCCCAAGCTGCGCTGGTCCACTTTCAACAGAAACTCTATAACGCTGTGGTGCCGCGGGATTGAGATGGTATCCAGCCGGCAGATCTACTCGGATGACGAGGGCGCCGTCGGCCCCTGCTTGCAGGCGCTGGGGCGCCAACACAATCTCCTCTGAATTTGGCGCCGCTTCGTCATCAGACTTGTTCGCGGCGACAAGAACCGGGGGTTGCAGACCTTTGGTCGGAAGCGTCGAGGTTTGCTTCGTCTTCAGGTCGACGACTCGGATCGCATGATTGTTTGTGTCGGCGATGTAGAGTTTGCCGTTTGCGACGCTCAATCCTCCCGGCTCGTAGAAAGATTGCGATGTACCTCCTGCTTGTCCAGGCTTGCCGGTACCCAGAAAGGTCTTAACTGTGCGCTTTCGCGGGTCGAGTTCTTTGATCTTATGATTGTAGGTATCGGCAACTAATACTTTGTCGCCGAGTGCAAACACACCGAGGGGGTGCTGCAGCCGAACGTCGTCACCGCTCCCATCGACATCCCCGAATTCGAACAGGTCACCACCAACCAGTGTTTCCACCTTGCCATCGACGAGATCGATTGCCCGAATAATGTTCGACTCGCTGTCAGCGACGTAAAGCTTCTTGCCATCGGTAGCCAGACCAGAAGGCTGCGCGAAACCTGCATCAAGAAGAGCTCCGTCCTTTCTTGCTTCGCGCCCGGAGCCGGCGAACGTCGAGACTTCCTGCTTCTCCAAATCCAGCTTCCAAATCTGGTGAGGGCCGGCCATCGCGATATACAGGGTCTGACCCAGAAGTTGCAGATCCCAGGGAGAGTTCAGGGCGATAGTGCGGGCCGCCCCCTGTTTGAAGTAATCGGTTGATTGTTTTCCCGTGCCCGCAATCGTCTGCACTGTGCGCGCTTTTAGATCGATTCTGCGAATCAGGTGGTTTTCTGTGTCGGCAACGTAGAGATTGTCGCCGTCAAGCGCCATCCCCTGCGGACGATGGAAGCTTGCCTGCTCAAATGTGCCATCGGTTGCGCCGCGTTCACCTGAGCCAATCGTCTCCAGCAAAGTACCGTCAAGTTTTGTAACAACGATGCGGTTATGATTTGAATCAGCAATAAAGAGTCGCTCACCTCTTGCGTCCGCGAGAATCTTGCCCGGAAAAGCCAGCGGCAAATCACCGACCTTTGCTCGTTCCAGGGCAAGTTTGAGTGGTTCTTCGTTCAGCTCGCCGCGCTTACGAAAGTCGGCTATCGTCTTATCGATAGCTTGATCAAAAACATCGTAGTTGCCTTCTCCGGAAATCGCGCCAATCACGTAACCAGATGGGTCAATTAGCACCTGGGTGGGCCAGGCCCGCACTCCATAGCTGCGCCACACCTTGAAGTCCGCGTCGTTGTAGACGGGATGCTCAATTTCGTATCGCAGAATAATGCGGCGAATATTTTCACTCTGCTTCTCGTTCTCAAATTTTGCTGAGTGGACACCAATAACGACGAGCTGGTTAGCATACTTCGCCTCGAGCCTCTTGAGATCCGGAATAATATGGATGCAGTTGATGCAACCATATGTCCAGAAGTCCAGCAGCACGACCTTGCCTTTCAGGGCCTCGAGCGACAGCGGTTTATCTGTATTGAGCCAGCCGCGGCCGCCTGTAATCTCAGGCGCGCGCACGCGAGGCCTTTCCTGTGCGGACATAGCAGAACCTTTCGTAATCGCGATGGAGCGCTGAGCAGGAATTGACACCGCACCTAACAAGAGCGCCAAAACAACCGCAGCTCGTAAACTTTTTGGGTCAGTGCATCTCAATCCAACTCCTCGACAGCGCTAAATAACCCACCAAATCCATAATTAACTGACTCGATCTAACTGTGACGTTTGTTGTTTCCAGTGATGTGGTTTGCCGGAAGAAAGTTGCGTGAAGGCCTATTGAAGCTTCGGGATCTATCAATCGTGCCTGTGCGGCGCGATTGTCGCATCATCCTTGTTTTCCAGAATCTGATCCACACGATCGATTGCCCGTCTAAGGTGGGGAATAGTTATCGAACCGCCCACCACAAGCGCGACATTAAACGCATCAAGGAACTCTGGTCGGGTTATTCCCACAGTCGCGCATTCTTTGATGTGGTAGGTGATACAGTCGTCACAGCGGAGGACAGTTGAAGCAACGAGGCCGAGCAACTCCTTCGTGCGCTTGTCGAGTGCGCCGTCCTCATAAGCCTGTGTATCAAGTGCGAAGAATCGCTTTATTCCCAGATGGTTGCTGTCCAGCAGCTTTTCATTCATTTCCGCCCGATAACGATCAAACTCATCCATTGAAAAACAATCCTTTCGGCCCATAACCAATCATGACCACAAGCGTCGACACAGATTAGTCGTAATTGCTTGGGTAAGCCTTACAAACAATGAAAGGATTGTATCTTAGCGCTTGATGAAGTTTCCAGACACATTGCGGTAAGGTGGTCACTTCGGCTCTTGAAGGCTTGCTAATGTAGCTCTCTAGTAGTTTTACGTAACTTGTCTTCAATACCTTGAGAGCCGGCCTCGCCTGTCATGTCAGCTAACGCCGTTTGACCCTTGAAAACGTGAAACAGATAGTAGAAAGAAGGAAAGAGAACGAGCGCTCCCGCGCAGAGTGCCACGAATAGAAGGCGGAGCGTCTCGCGTGGCGCGGCGGCGGATTGGATTGTGATGTCGGGCTCGACGATGTAGGGGAACTGCGCGAGCGCCCAACCCCACAGAATCAATGTCACCTGCCCAGCAGCACAAAATCGTGCCATTCGGTAGTTACGTCTCCAAAGAGCTCCGAGCGCCCCCACAGCGCACATTGCCGTAACGATCTGCAACGGAATAGCCCAGGGGCTCGCGCTAATCCCCGCGCGTATGTTCGGTGCGTACATTCCGCTTAACAGAAAAACAACGAGTGCCAACGCGCCGACCGTTACACCTGAGACGAGTGCGCGCCGCCGAAAGTCATCCTGCAACTCACGATCGCGCGTCTCGAGTGTTAGATAAACCGCGGCCAGGAAGGCGAAAAGCGACAGGGCGAAAAACCCGACGGCAAAAGGAAATGGCGCCAGCCAGGGGCGAAGAAAACCCGAGGCAACAGTGCCGTTCTCGAGATGAATTGTGCCCGAGGCGATGGCACCGACGAGAACGCCCAGGAGGACGGGAGTGATGATGCTCGCAATTGAAAAGATAAGGCTCCAACGTCTCTGTACAGTGTCGCGCTGTGAGTCGTAGGTGCGAAAGGTGAAGGCCGAGCCGCGCAGCACGATTCCGATCAGGAGCAGCGTCAGCGGAATGTGCAGGACGGTAGCGATTGCCGCAAACGCCGGAGGAAATGCCGTAAATAGAATGACGACAACAAGAATGAGCCAGACGTGGTTGGCCTCCCAGATTGGGCCAATTGCATGGGCGATCAAAGCGCGTTGCTGGTTAGCTCGCGGTCCGCGCGCGAACAAGTCCCACACGCCACCCCCGTAGTCGGCGCCGCCCAGGAGAGCGTAGAAAGTGAGCGAGACGAGCATGGCCCCGGCGAGTAGGAGTTCAAGCGACATGCTGCGGCACCTCCTCGCTCGGCTCCGGGTCCTCACTGCCAACGCGCGGGCTCTGCGCCACCTGGCGGAAGAGCAACCAGGCAACAACGACCGCGAGGAAAACATAGAGCAAGGTGAAGACCACGAAGGGAATGACGAGCCCAGGCATCGGCGTGACGGCTTCCGATGTCCGCATGACGCCGTAAATGATCCAAGGCTGGCGGCCGACCTCAGTCACGGTCCATCCTGCCTCGATGGCAAGCATCCCCGCGGGTGCGACGATCACTAAACTGCGAAGAAACCACTTGCCGTCCGGAAGCGTCCGCTTCCGCCACCAGAGAAATGCTCCCCACAGGGAAATAACTGCCATCAACGTACCCAGTCCGACCATCATTTGAAAAGCGTTATGAACGATCAAGATGTTGGGCCACTCATCGCGCGGAAAATCATTGAGTCCCTTCACAGTCGCGTAGGGATTATGAAAGGCAAGCAGGCTCAAACCGTAAGGGATCTTGATGGCGTAATTCGTTTCGCCCCTGTCGACATCGGGGATACCACCGATATTCAAAGCCGCGCCGGCCTCAGTATTGAAATGGGATTCGAGCGCGGCGAGTTTGGCCGGTTGATAGTGCGCGACGTAGCGCGCACTCAAATCCCCGCTCAGGGGTTGAAGCAGGGCCGCCGCGCCTCCGATTGTGAGTGCGATAGAAAGCGCTCGGCGATGAAACAGGTTTGTGCGGTCGCGCAGCAGAAGAAAGGCGTGAATGCCGGCGACAACAAAACCTGTGGCCGCATATGCCGCGATGGTCATGTGGACGGTCTGCGAAAGCGCCATCGGGTTCATCATCGCCGCTATGGGGTCTATGTTGACCGGCTTGCCGCCTACCAGCTCGAAACCCGTGGGGCTGTTCATCCACGCATTAGCGATGACAACGAAGATGCCGGAGAGCGCACCGCTCAAGGCGACCACGGCGCCGGCCAGTAGATGCGCGCGCGGGGGAACGCGCTTCCACCCGTAAAGATAGATGCCGAGGAAGATCGCTTCGGTAAAGAAGGCGAAGCCTTCCAGCGAAAAGGGCATACCTATGATCGCGCCGGCGTAGCCCATGAAGCGCGGCCAGAGCAGACCCAGCTCAAAAGAAAGAACGGTGCCCGAAACCGCCCCGACCGCGAACAGGATCGCCGTCCCTTTGGCCCAGCGCTTCGCAAGTTGCAGGTAAACCTCTTCACGGGATCTCAGCCAACGCCACTCGGCGATGACCATCAGGAGCGGCATCGCAATGCCGATGGCCGCGAATATGATGTGAAAAGCAAGCGACATCGCCATCTGCGAGCGAGCCGCCAAAAGATCGTCCATTGTCAACCCTTAAGAATGTGATCGACCGTATCTCAGAAGTAACTTCTATGAAGAGGTTGCTCGACAAAGGGAATAAGGCGCGGTTTAATGTCGGTCAGTCAACTCCTATTTTTGCTGCCCTGGTAAATACTGTCATGTTAATAGCTTCTGGATCCAAGCCGCCTTCGACTATCGCAATGCTGATCGTGATGTGCTTCACTTTCAGTCTTACTGGAAAACTGAATGTTCATGCTCAAGAGCCTGTTGATCAAGTCAATCCCATGATTGGCACCACAGGCCCTAGCGTCTTCGATTACGGCGGGATGATACCAGGGGTCGCCACCCCCTTCGGCATGACGCATTGGACGGCCGTGACCCGTGAGAACAAAATAAGCGTCTGCCCATACAATCATAGCGACACGACGATCCAGGGTTTTCTTGGCACTCATCAGCCCGCGATCTGGATGGGCGACTATGGTTATGTCAGTTTAATGCCCTCGAGTGGAGAATTGAAGATCTCTTCGAAATTGCCCTACAACCATAAAGATGAAATCTCCGCACCAAACTACTACTCCGTTACGATGGGCGATGGAGGCAAACCTCTTAAAGCGGAGTTGACCGCCACGACTCGCTCGGGATTCTTGAAGTTTACGTTTCCCGCTTCAGAGACTTCCCATATCGTCATCACTGCCATTCGCTCCAAGCAATTCAAAGGTTTTGTGCAAATCAATGCCAAAGATCGGGAAATCATTGGCTACAACCCTGATCGGATGTCCGCGGAATTGGGACCGCCACTGCCTAACTTCAAAGGTTACTTTGTGGTTCAGTTCAGCAAACCTTTTGAGTCCTTTGGCACCTGGGAGGGGGAAGCTATTCACCCTGGAAATAGTCAGGAGAGTGGCCAACGGATGGGCGGTTATGCAACTTTTCCCACGACCCAGGGAGAGGTAATAGATGTCAAGATTGGCACATCGTTTATTAGCGTTGACCAGGCCAGGGATAACTTAAAAAGAGAGATTCCCGACTGGGACTTCGAACGGGTGAAAGCGGAAGGCCGGCGTATTTGGAATGAAGCGCTCGGCAAGATCAAGATTCAAGGTGGCACGAAGGATGATCGGATCAATTTCTATACTGCGATGTATCACTCTCTGTTATTTCCGAGAATATTCTCGGAATATGGACGCTATTACAGTGCTTTCGACGATCGCGTACACAACGGCGTCTCTTATAACGACTATTCACTCTGGGACACATTCAGGGCCGAGCACCCGCTACTTCTATTGATCCAACCTGACCGGGTGCCAGACATGATTACTTCTTTACTGCAAATGTATGACGAGGGCGGCTGGATGCCGAAGTGGCCCAATCCTACGTATTCCAACATCATGATCGGCACTCATGCTGATAGCATCATTGCTGATGCCCACGTGAAAGGGGTCAGAGGTTTCGATCTCAAGAAAGCTTACGCGGCAACATACAAGGACGCCATGACACCACCTGATGGTGATACTAACAACAGGTGGATTGATCGCGCGCCCTGGACAGCATTCGAAGCCAGAGGGGGCTTAACCTGGTATAAGTCTCTGGGTTACGTTCCGATAGATAAAACGGATGAGTCAGTCTCTTGCACTCTTGAATTCGCCTACGACGATTTCTGCGTTGCACAACTCGCTAAAGCGGTGGGCAAGCAGGACGACTATGCGTTGCTCATGAAAAGAAGCCGCAACTATAAAAATTTGTATGACCCGGTAGAAGGCTTCATGCGCCCGAAAAAGTCCGACGGGACCTGGGACGAAGAAGCCTGGGCTTCGCGCGAAGACAGAAAACCGGGATTCACTGAAGGCAGTCCCTGGACCTACCTGTTCTGCGAAATGCAGGATATTCCCGGCACGATCACTCTAATGGGCGGTGAACAAAAATTCGCGGCCAGGCTGGATGAGAATTTCTCAGGAGGCCACTACCGTCATGATAACGAACCGGGACATCATTACACCTATCTCTATGACTATTGCGGTCAGCCGTGGAAAACTCAGGAGAAGGTGAGAGAAACAATAGCCTCGCAGTATCACAACTCCCCAGACGGTTTAAGCGGCAACGACGACTGTGGACAAATGTCTGCCTGGTATATTTTCAGCGCGATGGGATTCTATCCGGTAACGCCAGGCACTCCACTTTACGCCATCGGCAGCCCTCTCTTTGAAAAGGCGACCATTATGTTGGATAAGCCTTACAACAAAGGGACCTTTACAGTCATCGCGAAGAATCAATCGCCCAGGAACAAATATATTCAATCAGCGTCGCTAAATGGAAAGCCCTTGAACGAACCGTTTATTAGGCACGCCGACATTGCCAGTGGTTCAACCCTGACATTTATCATGGGCCCGCAGCCAAATAAGAAATGGGGGGTAAGGAGAAGCGCTACGCCTCGAATAGCCCGGTCGGAGAGAAGAACGCCCTGACGAGATATCTCTAACTTAACATTCTTATCCTATTAGCTTCCACAAGCGGTGTTTGATTGATAGCGCCGAGCCGCGCGCGAAACTTGGTCCGGTCGCCGCGATAATAATCAAGCGCGTACTCGACGGGTACGCCTTTGGCGTAGCCCGTGCGCGTAATAAGCAGCGCCGTTGCGGGCGATAATACCGTTAGGAGTTGCGCTTCATCATCATCAAGCATCACGGCTTCAAATGTCTGCCACGCATCATCAGGTTTAAGTCCGTAGCTTTCGTCCATGATTTCGTAAACGGATTTATGTTCGATATCGCGCGCGAGAAAATCCGGGAATAGACGTTCCGGCAAGTAAGTCGTGGCAATTACCATTGGCTGCCCGTTGCTGGTGCGCAGGCGGCGGATGAAGATGACTTTTTCGCCGACGGATAAGCGAAGCGTGACGAGTAGTGGCGAATTAACAGAAGTGACTTGTTGGATTTCAGCGTCGAGCAACTGTGAGCCGGGTTTCATGCCACGATACGCCATGAATTCCGTGAAGCTGAAAAGCTGGTCTAAGTCTTGATCAACTTTCGGCTCGGCGACAAAGCTGCCGACGGCGCGGCGCGAATACGTTAAACCGTCATCTTGCAGCTTGGCGAGCGCGCGGCGAATCGTCGCACGCGCGACGCCAAACTTTCTCATCAACTCTAATTCCGAAGGAAGTCTGGCGTGCGGCGGAAGCTCGCCTTTGATGATGTCTTGGCGAAGCGCCTCAGTGATTTGTATATAGACGGGAAGTTCCCGGTAAATGCGTGTCGTCGCAAAGTCTTGCATAGAGGCTACTATGCCAAAAGGTCGGAAGCGAAACAAGTGCTTGTTAGACTACGAGCCGCTCCATGTCAACGCGCCTCGCATTGTAGTCATCGGGCTTCTTAAGTTCGATGACGTCTTCAGCGCTCCCGCATATGATGACCGGCATCTTGCTCGCAAGATGCAGGCGTTCCAACAAATCTAGAAAGATATTTTCGCGGCGAGCTGAATTTGCCGCGCCGGAAACGTGCTGCTGATTGTGCCGAAGGCAGCACTGGTAATGTCTGCATTTGCAGCTTGAAAATTCGTGCGATTGAACACGTTAAAAAACTCGGCGCGAAGTTCAAGGCGCGTTTCTTCGTTAATCGGCAATTTGAATTGTTTATGCACTCCCAAATCGAATTGAAAAAACTTGTCGCTTCGCGCGATGTTGCGGCCGGCGTTGCCGAAAGGCGCGTCTAAAGTCGGAGTCGTCAAACAAGCCCGCACGAAATAACCGGTCGTCGGGTTCGGACGGTTTTCACGGTTAATCGGGTCGCAGATAACATTCGGACGAAGTGCCACGCCACCCAAAAAAGTCGGCAAATTATTCGTTACGGGCGACGGAGTGTAGCGAAAGTTTATCGCTTGCCCGCTCGTCATTGTGTTCACGCCGGTTAAAATCCAGCCGCCGAGAATCGAGTCGAGAACCGGATGCAAATCGCTGCCGAGCCAACGCCCCCGCCCGAAAGGAATTTCCCAGACGAAACTCGTCGTGTTGTTAAAAGGCTGGTCGTATGCTCCGATTCCTTTATTGGAAGCGATGTCATAAACATTCTGCGGCGTTCCGGTATTGCCGTTTGGTTCTTCCAGAACCTGCGAGGCATTGTCGAGAACTTTCGACCAGGTAAACGAATTCAGAAAATAAAGCCCTTGACTGAACCGGCGTTCGAGCTTGACTTGCAGAGCGTTGTAATTGGAAAACCCTTCAGGCAGGACCGCCGAAATTGTGCCGAAGCCCTGAATCGGACGACGCGCTTGCAGCGAAGGTCTTTGCGCGGCAGGCAAAAGAACTTCGGCGGCGGTCAACGGACGCGCTTGATTGTAATCTGCGAGAATAACCAGATTTTTCGCGCGGTTGCCGACATATGCTACGTCGAGAACCATATTTGAAAAGAGTTCGCGCTGAACCGAAAGCTGCCAGTTTTGAATGCTCGCCGTGCGGATATCGCGCGGGATGTAAAGCGTGACGTTGTTCGGCAGACCGGTTGTCGGATAACCGAGTTGAGTCGTGCGGAAACAATTCGCGGCAAATGTATTGCCGACACAAAGCGGATTGAGAACCGGGTCGGGCGCGTTCTGCGCGACGGCCGCGCGGGTGATAATCGGAAAGTTCGTTCCCAAAATATCCGCGCTGCCAAGCCGGTTCAGATAGTTGTAACCAACTCCGTAACCGCCGCGGATAACCGTTTTATCGAAGATGTTGTACGCAAATCCGACCCGCGGCCCAAAGTTATTGTAATCCGGATCAACCAGAGCGCGGTTGTAAAGCGAGCCGTCTTTTGCCAGGAGAATCGAGTTGGTCGTCGGATCGTAGTTCGACAGACGATTGTCCTTTTCGTAATACGGCGTGCCGAATTCGTAACGTAGTCCAAGATTGAGCGTCAGTTTTTGATTGACCTTAAAATCATCTTGAATGTAAGCGAAATGAAAACGCTGGCGCATCTGGGCAATCGTTAGATTCGCCAATTCGTATTGACTTCGCAAACCGAAGAAAAAGTCTGCGAGATTAAACGCATTATTGGCAGCCGCGCCGACGGGACGACTGAATTGCCCAGTGTAAGTGTCAAGTCCAAGCAGCGGATTCGTGTCCTGCACTTCCGTATCGACCGCGAGATATTCATATCCCGTTTTCAAACTATGCCGACCGAGCGCGAAACCGTAACTGGCGCGAATGTCGTTATTCGTCGGATTTTGAAATTGCGGATTGGTTGCCTGTCGTCCGAGCTGCGAAATTCCGCCGATGGTTTGCGTCGTCAAACCGCCGTTGATTTCCGGGTCGTTCGGAAGTCCGGTGATGCCGTAAAGCTCAAACGGGCTTGGCCCGCCGACGAGCGGCGGTCTTTTTCCGGCATCAATTGCCGAGTGAGAAAAACGGATGTCCAAAACCGACGCATTTTTAAAAGCGTGCGTCGTGCCGACGACGAATTGTTTATTGAGAATGTCTACGAAACCGTTTTGATTGCTGCCCGAAGGTCCCGGAATATTCGGGGCTTCAAAAGCGTTCGATTTACGGTAACTCCAGCGTCCGAAGATGCTGAAGCGGTCGTTGAAATTATGGTCAACCCGGACATTGTATTTATTGTTAAAATTGCGGTTCAAAACCAATTCCTGGTAGTTGCTGCCCGCCACGCCAGTCAAGTTCGGCGGGGGCAGTTCGTTCAAGACTTTTTGGGCAAAGGTGGTTAAAGGAATCTGCATTCCCGCCGCGTAGGTAACTCCGGTCAGCGGATTGCGAACCGCCACGCTTAGTATTCCTTGTCTTTGCGCGAGCGTCGGAATGTTGGAGTAGACCAAATTTTTCTGAATCTGCCGAAAACCTTCGTAATCACCGAAGAAAAACGTGCGGTTTTTAATAATCGGACCGCCGAAGGTAAAGCCGAATTGGTTGCGATTAAGCGGCGGTTTCACACCGCCGAGCGGTTTAAAAAATCCGACGGCGTTCAGAACGGTATTGCGGTTAAATATCCATGCCGCGCCGTGAAATCCGTTCGTTCCGCTGCGATACGAAGCGTTGATGACCGCGCCGCCGGAGCGTCCGAATTCCGCGCTGTAAGTGTTCGTTTGCACTTTAAATTCGGCAATCGCGTCGGGCGAAATTTGAACGACCTGACTTGAAAAACTCTGATTGCTAGTGCCGTAAGCGTTGTTGTCAATGCCGTCGAGCAAAAAGTTATTGAAAGTCGCCCGCAGACCGTTCACGTTAAAGGCTGCTTCGCGCCCGCCACCGCCGATGCTGCTGTTCGTGCTCGACTCGCGCACCCCCGGCGCCAGCAACGCCAGATTGGCGTAAGAGCGACCATTAAGCGGCAAAGCAATAATCTGTTCGCGCTGGACGAGCTGCCCGACTTCACTTGAATCGGTTTGCAAAGGATTTGCCGCGTCCATGACAACGACGGTTTCGGTCGCCGCCGCCACTTGCAGAGTCAAATCAACGCGCTGACGGGCATTGACGCTGACATTAACGTGATCGGCGACGGTGCGGCTAAATCCGGTGGCTTCGACCGTCACCTGATAATTTCCGATTTTGACGTTGGCAAATTGGTAATCGCCGTTTTCGTCGGTCGTCGCCGTTTGCGCGATGTCGGTGGCGACGTTTTTCAAAGTCACGGTAGCATTCTGAACCGCCGCTTTATTTGGGTCGCGCACCGAGCCGAGAACGGTTGCGGTTTCAAATTGGGCGAAAGCCGTATAATTAAAGAAACAAACCGTGAAAAGTGTGATCGAAAGAATGAACAATGCTTTCGATAGACGAATATCTCCGTTCATAAGCTCTCCTCCAAAGTTTCTTAATTCATTTGGCCGTAAACTCATAGCGGTCTAGATTCACGCAAGCACGTTCCGATCACTGGACGTGGCTCACGTGAAGTGGTTTGCGACTGCAGGTACCTAACTACGCCACCAACGGACTCACGGGCTCAATAACCGCCCGTTGATTGCTCGTAGCGTTCTGTTTAGTCCGCTGTTTGCCGTTGCGAAACGTTTGTGTCATGGCAATATGATTTTCATACTCGAGCATCTCGGCTGCCGTGCGCGCCGGCGACCAATCGAGTTCTTGCGCGAGCAATGAAAGGGCGCGCGCCGCCGCGCTCTGTCCTTGGTCCTGACAGAAGCCGAGCAGCGTGCGACGCAACAGAAAATCAACGAGTCGCGCGCATTGCTCTGTTCGCGCCGCGAAGACGACCTGCGCTGCAATGTCAGGCGCATGCGGCGACAAAGGTTCGCTCAAACATTCGGATTCAGCCGCGAGTTTAATGACTTCCCTCGCGCGGTTGCCGTAGAGGTTGAATAAATGCGCGACTGTTTCTGGAGTCAGTGCAGCGGGCGGCGCATTCGTCACATCTGTTACGGCGCGCTCTCCGCGTGTGCCGGGCAACGGCGTTATTGCCGTTTTACAAGAAGCGGTGACTTCAAGTTTCGCGCAGACAGCATCGGTTGCCTCTTCCGCAATCGCGCGGTAGCCGGTGATCTTTCCGCCAAGCACCGAGATCAAATTACTCGCGCCTGATTTAGCTCCGTCCACGATGCGATGCTTACGCGAAACGGATGACTCTGAGCCTTCCTCCTTGACCAACGCACGCACGCCCGCGTTGCTGAAATAAATTCGCTCCGTATCGAGCGTCGGGAAATAGTCCTTGACGGAACGCACGATGTAGTCAACGTCCTCTGCGTTTGTCTGAACCGTAGCCGGGTCGTCTTTGAAATCCGTGTCGGTTGTGCCGAGCCAGCTATATCCGAGCCAGGGGATAACGAATATCAAACGACCATCGATGGGCGAGAAAACGACAACGGCGCGATTTGTGACGGGTGGACAGGTGATGTGCACGCCCTTAGTCGTGCGGATTTGTTGGGGCACAGGGGCGGTCAAAATTCCAGCGACGCGGTCAAACCAAGCGCCGGAAGCGTTGATGACGATGCGGCTCTTAACCTCAAATTCCTCTTTGTCGTCGGTCAACAAATCACGCACGCGCACGCCTTGAATGCTTTCGCCGATTCGCAAGGCTCCAGTGACTTCAGCGTAATTTAAAGTTTGCGCGCCGTGTTCGCGCGCATCAATGATGTTCTCTAAGCAGAGTCGTTCAGGTGAATTGGCTTGCGCGTCGAAATAAACTGCCGCGCCTTGCAAACCCTGCTGGCGTAAGTTCGGTTCAAGCTCTTTGAGTTCTGATGCGGAGAGAAAGCGGTAACGCGGCAAGCTCTTGCCGTAGCTCAGCAAATCGTAAAGCCCCATGCCGAGTCTCATTTTCGCGCGATAGAAGAAGCTGCTGCGATAAAACGGCATGACGAATTCGAGCGGGCGAACGAGATGTGGGGCGATGTGTAAAAGCGTTTCGCGCTCGCGCAAATCCATTCGCACAAGGCGAAAGTCAAGCATCTGCAAATAGCGCAACCCGCCGTGAATCAGGCGCGTCGATCCGGCGGTCGTACCACTCCCGAAATCCCGTTTTTCAAACAAAGCGACACGCGGACCGCGAAGCGCCGCATCACGCGCGATGCCTGCGCCGATGATGCCGCCGCCGATTACGACAAGGTCGAAGTCCTCGTCTTGCAGCCGTGCGAGTCTGGATAGATGTGCGTGGGGGCGGTGCATATAAGGGTACGTTTTTGACGGAAGAACAATCGCGAGATGTTGTCTAGACAGGTGGAGTTAATAGCAGGATCCAAATCGCGTTGTCAAGACAAAGTTTTTAGACTGTATGCAAAAGTCCATGAGGAAATGGCATCTATTAGAGGCAGCGCAAAACAAAAAATCCGCTTGACTTATTGTATAGACAGCATTACTGTGCCGTCGCTTTCCTGTTTCGTTACGCTTCCACGATAGAAAACCGCACGTTCACCCTGACGTCTAAAAGAGCGCGCTTCCATTTGGCGCTTAATTGATATGCTCTTTATTTACACGCTCTCATTCAGAACTCAGCTTGTGAGGTTTGATGAATGAACACCTATCTGGCAGAAGGCATCGGCACGATGATCATGCTAATCCTCGGCGATGGCGTCGTCGCCAACGTGTTATTGAACAAGTCAAAAGGACAGGGCAGTGGCTGGATGGTGATTACGACAGCCTGGGGGTTGGCAGTCATCATCGCCATCTTTTCTGTCGGTCGCATCAGTGGCGCTCACCTGAACCCCGCGGTCACGATCGGGCTCGCCGCGATTGGCTCATTTCCTTGGAAGCAAGTGCCCGGCTATATCCTTGCTCAAATCGTTGGGGCGTTCCTCGGGGCAGTTGTCGTCTGGGTGCTATACCACCCGCATTTTGGAGAAACGGTTGACCAGGAACTAAAACTCGCCGTCTTTTGTACGGCGCCGGCGATCCGTCGTCCTATTCCTAACTTCATCGCCGAGATAATAGGCACCGCGATCTTGCTTTTCGGAATTCTTGCAATTGCCGCTAATGCACAAAAATTAACAGCGCCCAGCGGCCTCGACCTTTCGCTCGTCTTCAGCCAGGGCATACAACCAATCCTGGTCGGGTTTCTGGTCTGGGGTATAGGTCTTTCACTTGGTGGACCAACCGGCTATGCGATTAACCCCGCGCGCGATCTAGGTCCGCGTCTGGCGCATTTTGTGCTGCCAATTGCGGGCAAAGGAAAATCCGACTGGGGTTATGCCTGGATTCCGGTTGTCGCGCCCATCATCGGCGGCGTAATCGGCGCGGCTCTCTTTATCCTCATCGGATTCTGACATGGAGGAAGGCAAATAATGACTCGATACGTAGGCGCAGTTGACCAGGGCACAACGAGCACGCGCTTTATGGTTTTTGACCACGCTGGCAACGCGGTTGCGCGTCACCAACTGGAACACAAACAGATTCTTCCGCAATCAGGTTGGGTAGAACACGACCCGGTGGAGATTTATCAGCGGACATGCGACGTGATAGAGCACACGCTTGCCCAAGCCAATCTCACGGCAGAAGACCTCGCCGCGATCGGCATCACCAATCAACGCGAAACCACCGTTGTCTGGAACCCCAGGACAGGCGAACCGCTCTACAACGCCATCGTCTGGCAGGACACTCGCACAGATCGCATCATGCACAAGCTGGAACACGAAGGTGCAGGCGAAACAATCAAGAAGAAGTCGGGATTGCCCCCCTCGACCTATTTTTCCGGCGGCAAGATTCAATGGATTCTCGAGAATGTCGAAGGTGCACGCGCAGCCGCCGAACAAGGTACCGCCATCTTCGGCAACATTGATACATGGCTGATCTGGAACATGACCGGCGGTATAAACGGCGGGGCGCATATCACGGATGTTACGAACGCGAGTCGCACAATGCTTTTTAATCTCGAAACGCTCGATTGGGACGATGAGCTCCTCAGCCTCTTCAGCATTCCGCGGCGGATGCTGCCCGCGGTTCGCCCTTCTTCGGATTCAATTTTTTACGGGATGACCCAACGTTCCGGATCTCTCAAAGGCGAAGTACCTTTGTGTGCAGACCTGGGCGACCAACAGGCAGCTACAGTTGGACAAGTTTGCTTCACACCCGGCGAGGCTAAGAACACTTACGGCACGGGTAACTTCATGCTTCTCAATACGGGTACGAACATCGTGCCCTCGCACGCTGGATTGCTCACAACAGTTTGCTATCAACTGGGTGCGGCGCGTCCCATTTATGCGCTCGAAGGTTCTGTAGCCGTGACAGGCTCCGCGGTCCAGTGGCTGCGCGACCAGCTCGGTGTTATCAAACAATCCAGCGACATCGAAGCGCTCGCCAATTCCGTTACAGATAACGGCGACATCTATTTCGTGCCGGCTTTTTCCGGACTCTACGCTCCCTACTGGCGCGCCGACGCGCGGGGTTGCATCGTTGGACTCTCGCGTTTCAACGACAAAGGGCATCTCGCGCGCGCTACGCTCGAGTCCATTTGTTATCAAACACGTGACGTACTCGACGCGATGGTCAAAGATTCCGGCGTACGATTAGAGGTCTTAAAAGTGGACGGCGGCGCGACTGTCAACGATACGCTGATGCAACTTCAAGCGGACATTCTAGGTGTCCCTGTTGTACGTCCCGTGGTTGCCGAAACCACGGCGCTCGGGGCAGCTTATGCCGCCGGTCTAGCTGTCGGTTTTTGGAGTGATGTTGAAGAGATGCGGCGCAACTGGCAGGCGGATAAACAATGGGAACCGCATTGGGGAGCAGATCAGAGGGAAGTGGGGTATGCCCGCTGGCAGAAAGCCATCGAGCGTTCCTTGAATTGGATTGATGTGGAGAAATAAGGTAGAAGTGTTTATCCTGAAGGAAAGAGACGCGGGTTTTACGCATTCCGTGCCGGGAACTCCGTTGCGAGTTCAATATTTATAGCATGCGACAGTTGAGACGCAAGAACTCCGTAAGGAGTTCAATGTGTCGTCTAGCCGCGAGACACACATTCCACCCTAAAGGAGTGAGAGTATTTGTGGCGGCCCAATGGCTATAAGCATGCCACCACTACGTGGTTGAACTCACTCCTACGGAGTGAAGAAATAAGTAACCTCTAAAAGAGCAAATCGCTTATGACACTCGGACGCAGAGGTTTCTTAAAGCTTTTCAGCTCAGGCATCGGGATCATCGCTGCTAAGATCTTGTCTACTGCAGATGCGCAGTCACAATCGAGAGGTTCAACAACACCAAGGAAAACTCTCATCGCGCACCGAGGTGCTTCCGCCTATGCTCCTGAACACACGCTTGAATCTTATCAACTTGCGCTTAAACAAAATGCTGATTTCGTCGAACAGGATTTACAGATCACGCGCGACGGCGTGCTTGTCTGTCTGCACGATCTCACGCTCGAGCGCACCACCAACGTTAGGGAGGTTTTCTCCAAAAGATTTCGTGAAGAGCTCGTTGGCGGTACGCCAGTACCCCGCTGGTACGTCTCCGATTTCGCTCTACGGGAGATTAAACAGCTCGATGCGGGCTCGTGGTTCAACGCGAAATTTAAGGGCGCACAAGTCGCGACATTTCAGGAAGCGATTGATCTTGTTCGCGGTAAAGCCGGTCTCTACCCTGAAACCAAAGCTCCCGAAGCTTATAGCCAACGTGGTTTTGACATGGAGCGTTTGTTGCTTGACGCTCTCAAGAGAAATCGCCTGGACCAGCGGAGTGCCTTGAATCGCACGCCAGTGATCATCCAATCCTTCAGTCCGGAAAGTTTGATAAAACTAACCGGAATGCTGAAAACAAAACTGCCGTTGGTTTTGCTGGTTGACGATGCGGGCCGCGAGCGCTGGCTGACGGCGGCGGGACTCTCTGAGGCAAAACAGTTCGCGACCGGTATCGGTCCTGCGAAAGTGCTGGTCGACAAAAGCGTGATTATGCAGGCTCACGCGCTCGGTCTAAGCGTTACTCCCTACACCTTTCGCTCAAGCAACACGGGGCGTTTCAAAAACGTGCGCGACGAAATGAGCTACTACTTGTATAGCTTAGGCGTTGATGCGCTCTTCACTGATAACCCTGATCAATTTCCGCGCGTACCGACGAGTGAAGCTTTGCACAAATCTCATGCACAGCAGCGGATGGTATAACCCTGATCCAATCCACCATCCATCGCGACGGTGCAAAACCCAAAATACGCGTACGTTAATTTGCAAGTTAGGAAGGAATTTACCGGTTAGGAAGGGTGGCTTGCCGGGAACCTGCTCCAGACAATCCTAACCATCCCGCTATTGGCGCTCGAGCGGGGGCAAGCCACCCTTCCTAACCGGTAAATTTACCCTCCACCTGTAAATTTATCTTGGGCCCTTGGTCATGGTGTAAGAAAAGAGCGCAATTCTTCGCGGGTCGGCAGCCCGGCCCGGGCCCCTAAAGCTCTGCAGCCGAGGGCCGCGACGGCGCATCCCATTTGCAGACTCCCCTCAATCTCTTCGCCTTGTAATAAGCCATAGATAAAACCCGCATGAAATGCGTCACCTGCACCGGTTGTGTCAACACAACCGCCTGGCACCTGGAAGGCAGGTGTCTCCAGGAATTCTCCGTTGCAAAGGACAGTCGCACCGCGCCCGCCCTTCGTTACCCCGACGAGCGCACAGCCGTAACGGGCTTTGATTTCAGTAAGTGCCGGCCGCCGGTCGTCTATACCTGTTAGGAGACGGGGGAACTCTTTCGACGAGATCAGAACATCAATAAGTGGCAAAAGGTCGTGAACTCCTTCGTAGACGTTGTCGATGTCGGCGGAAACAATGGTACCCGCCGCTCGCGCTTCTCGCGCCATCCGAGCACAGGCATGCGGATCATGCGCATCGATGTGGAGTACCCTCGTTTTGCCAGCCAATTCAACGGGCGCATCGTTGGCAGCATAAGCAACGCGCTGGTCGCGATCCCAAAGCACGGTGCGCTCACCTCTTTTTGCTTCGACAATGATATAGCCGATTTGAGTCCGTGCGCCTTCGATCACTTCCGAGAACTCAACATCAACACCTTCATCCTTCAACGACTGCAAGCCGAAACGACCTTCCTCATCTGTGCCGAAGCGTCCGGCGTAAGCGGTTCGCATTCCCAGCCGCTGCAACGCCGCGATGGCCGAGGCTGTTTGCCCACCAGCCCCTTGTTTGTAATCAATCAGTCGTGTTTTTGTATCGCATGCTGGATACTCGGGCACGACCAGGAGGTGATCTATCGCGTTGACGCCAAAGCCGGCAACATCAAATTCCTTATCCGTGGAAAGCGTGAATGGAAACTGCACTAAACTCCTCTCAATCAGGCAAGTAAAACTGAAAGGTCATCGTCATTTCAGAAACTCATCGGCATTTTCTTTCGTGACAAGCGCAGTGCCGGTATCTATTACCTTGGGAATCGGCTCCCCCTGAATCGCTTTGATCGCGGACTCGACGGCCTGCTTGCCCATGTTAGCCGGATACTGAGCGATCACAGCGCTGATCGCTCCGGACTTCACGGCGCGCACGGCTTCTTTGCCGGCATCGAAACCGACGACCAGAACCTTTCCGTTCAGGTGCTGCGCCGCAACTCCCTCCATTGCGCCGAGGGCCATCTGATCACTCGTGGCAAACACAGCGTTTAGATCCGGATTTGAAGTAAGAATGTTTTCCATAACGGTGAGCGCTGACGCGCGCTCGCTGTTGGCAGGCTGGATTGTAACGATCTGAATTCCCGGCGCTTGCGCTATAGCTTGTTGAAAGCCCGCGACACGGTCCTCGTGTGAGGTCACTCCCAGAATGCCGCGCACGATAGCCACTTTGCCGCGGCCTCCGAGAACCTTCACCAGGTAATCGCCCGCCAGCTTTCCTCCCTCTCGGTTATCAGTGCCGATATAGCTCAGCTTGCCGGGCCACGTCGTGTCGTTGTCCACGATCAGCACTGGAATGCCAGCCGCTCTTGCTTTGTCGAGCACCGGGGTTGTTTCGGCGATACCACCTGGAACAACCGCGAGGGCCGAAACTTTTTTCAGAATCTGATCCTCTATGATCGAAACTTGCTGATCGATGTTGATCTCGCGCTCAGGAGCCAGCACCGATAGTTCTATGTCCGGATGCTGGCGCGCCGCTTCCTCCGCGCCGCTCTTCAGCGTCTGCCAAAACTCGCTGTCGAGCGCTTTCGTCACTATCACGATCCGGCGCTTACGAGTCGCATCTGCTCGATTGCATCCGCCGACGAGCAGAAGGAACATCACACCAACCATTAGGGCGCATAGAACCCAAACCTTGTTTCTCATCTCGTTCTCCCCTTTCATTTTCCGGCTAATCATTTTCTGGCCAGCCCGCGTTTCCTCCTCGTGCGCTGGCGCAGCACATCGATCCAGACGGCAGCTACGATGACCACTCCGATCACAACCTTTTGCCAATTCGGCGACACATTCAGCAAAGTCAATCCGTTTCGCAACACCCCTATGATGAGCGCACCAATTAGCGTTCCCCAAACTGTGCCCACGCCGCCGAAAAAGCTCGCTCCGCCGATGATCACCGCGGCAATCGAGTCGAGCTCGGCGCCGTCGCCAGCCAAAGGAAACCCCGAGTTCAGCCGGCCTGCGAGAACGATCGCACCGACTGCCGCGAGTCCTCCGCTCAATGCATAGACCATCGTCAACCGCCGGTCTACGGGAATGCCTGAGAACACCGCCGCTTGCTTGTTTCCGCCGATCGCGTACACATCGCGACCCAGAGTCGTGCGCGTCAGAAAAACGTGAAAGAGCGCGTAGACGACGACGACCAGAATGACCGGGACAGGAATGTAAGCAATCGTGCCTACGCCCCAGAAACGAAATCCGCCAGGCAGCTCCGAGATGGGAAAGCCGCCCGAGATAACAAACGCGAGCCCGCGAGCGACATTCATCATCCCGAGGGTCGAAATGAAGGGATGAGGCAACCGCAGCTTCGTAAGCAACAACCCGTTGATCATCTCGAGTGCTGCTCCGATGGCAATTCCCGCCGCGATACACACGGGCCAGGGCAGGCCGGCCTTGAGCATTATCGCCACCAACACGCACGATAACCCCAGGATTGAACCCACCGAAAGGTCGATGCCCGCGGTGATGATCACGAGCAGTTGTCCGAGCGCCAGCAGCGCATTCACCGATGACTGCCGGAAAACATTTATCAGATTGTCGAAGGTCAGAAAATACGGTGAGAGGAAGCTGAGGATAGCCGACATCACGAGCAGTCCCAACAGCGGTCCAAATCGCCGCAGCAGGTTGCCTGGTGCGCGACGCCACCCCTCGGGCGTGGTGCGCCGCTCGAGCAGCGGCCTTTCGCTACCGCTGGCTGCGTCCTGGTTCGTGTTCAGTGGACAGCTCCCCCAGTTGCAAGTTGCATAATCTGTTCTTCGGTCGCTCCTTCGCGCGGCAGTTCTCCGCTGATGCGTCCCCGATGCATCACTAGAATTCGATCGGCAAGATGCAGGATTTCTTCGAGCTCTGACGAGACCAAAAGGATTGCAACGCCGCTTTCGGCTAGCCGCCGGATCAAATCGTAAATCTCCGCCTTCGAGCCGACATCAATTCCGCGTGTAGGTTCATCCAGGATGAAAACCTTCGAATCGGCAGTGAGCCACTTTGCCAACACCACTTTCTGCTGACCGCCGCCGCTCAGGTACATCACCTGTTGTTCAACGCTGACCATCTTGAGGTGCAGCTCGCGAGCCAATTGCCCAGCCACTTCCTTTTCTCGCGACGAGTTGAGAAAGACCCCATAGCGAGCAGACTTCCTGGGAGCTGCCAGCGCAACATTGAACCTAACGCTTCCACCGAGCACGAGCCCTTTAGCTTTTCGATCATCGGCGACGAGCGCAAGCCGATGGCGAACGGCGTCCATCGGCGTTTTGATCCTAACCAGTTGACCGTCGAGATAAACTTTTCCCGACTCAGCTTCGCTTGCCCCGAACAGAGTTTCTACGAGCTCCGTTCGACCGGCGCCCACGAGTCCGGCAAGGCCGACAATCTCCCCTCGACGAACTCTGAAGCTGATATCGGAGAATTTTCCGTTCGTAGTCAATCCTTCGACGCGCAGCGCCTCCTCACCAACCTCTCGCGACTTTTTCGTGGAAAACTGTTCGCTGATTTCACGGCCAACCATGTACTGCACAAGGTTTTCGGTCGTGATCTCGTGAATCGGTCTGGTCACAATATGCCGGCCGTCGCGCAGGACAGTTACGCGATCGGCGACCTGGTGAATCTCCTTCAGCCGATGCGAAATGTAAACTACGCTAACGCCGCGATCCTTGAGCTGCAAGATCGTTTGAAAGAATCGCGTTGTTTCATGGTCGGAGAGCGGTGAGGTTGGCTCATCCATGATGATGAGCTCTGCACTGAACGCGAGCGCCCGCGCGATTTCAACTAGTTGTTGCTCGGCTATGCTCAACTCACCAACCGGACGCTTTGGATCTAAGGGATGGCCCAGTGCTTTGAGTAAGCTGCTCGCTTGTTCGTTGACATCGTCCCACCTCACCCATCGTGAAGCCCCGCGCCCTACTGGATGACGGCCGAGAAAAACGTTTTCGCCTATGCTCAATTGCGGAACGAGCATGAGTTCCTGATGAACGATATTGATGCCGAGATCGTGAGCCTGGTGCGGGGTCCTGATCTCGACGGGCCGGCCCTTCCAGGACACTTGCCCGCTGTCCGCCCGATAAGCCCCGGTGACGATCTTCATGAGCGTGGACTTACCGGCGCCGTTTTCACCGATCAATGCGTGAACTTCGCCCAGACGCACCGTGAAGGACACGTCGTCGAGTACGGTGACGCCGCTGAAGGACTTTGTGATGTTCTCCATCCTGAGGAGCGGTTCAGGGTGTTGCGTCGCCAATTGTGATGCCCTCGACTAATTGCTTTTTTCCATTTTCCATTTGGCATTTGTCATGCAGTACTGTCCCAACGTTGATCGGCCCATTGTTTGTATCTTGTTGGATTTGATCGACTGCAGAAATCGATTTCAATTCACCGCGGCTTACTGCTCGGCAATCCGGGTCGCTGCAGCTCATGAGGTCAGTACCACCGCGCGGTAGCGGGTGGGTCCTGGCTCCTCATCACTCAAGCCGAGTGGAGTCGCTACTCAT
>WNGE01001470.1_pt1 | contig 47717 bp, 48 predicted proteins | sample 5400651 | NCBI WGS metagenome assembly WNGE01 (sample SAMN13153370, study PRJNA577476) | soil metagenome | isolation source: 60 cm soil or saprolite under grassland replicate 2 | place: USA:California | collected 2016-06-15 | reverse complement strand
CTCTCGGGATACTCCCGACCGTGCTCGTCGACGAGCCGCTCGAGCGCGAGGAGGTTGTAGTGCCCGTCGCCTGCGAGCGCCGGCGCCTGACGCGGCGGCGGCGCAGGCTCCGATTCGGGCTCCGGCTCCGGCTCGGGCTCGGGCTCCGGCCGCTCGGCGAGCTCCCGCTCGGCCGCCGCGACCTGGGCCGCGCGCCGAGCGAGCTCGACCTCCCGCTTGGTCAGCGCCTCGATGCGCCGGCCCAGCCCGGCCTCGCGCTCGGCGGCGGCGGTGAGCCGGCGCTCGAGCTCCGCCTCCCTGCGCACGAGGTCTGCGACGTCAGGGGCGGCGGCCTGCGCAGCTCGCAGCTCGTCCAGTGTCGCGCGGAGGTCGCGCTCCCGCGCCGCGAGCGCCGACTCTCGAGCAGCGAGCCGGCTCTCGAGCCGGTCGACGAGCTTCTCCATTGCCTCGTCGGACACCTCGCGATCGTACTGGCCCGTCCCAACACCACCTTGGCGCCTGAGCAGGAGGAGCGCGAGTGCGATGAGGACCCCCGCTGCAGCCCCGAGGCCGGCCCCGATGCCGACGAGCCGGGGCAGGTCGGGCCAGGAAGAGGCAGTCGGGACGGGGGCCTCGGAGACGATCTTCACCGTCGGGTCCGGCTGCGCCTGTAGAGCCTGGAGCGTGGCGAGCCGGGTCTTGACCCGGCTGCCGCCGCCGCCGGCGACGAGCTGCTCGTCCCGCCGGATGGCGTTTGCCAGCTGGCTCTGGAACGTCGCATCGCGCTGGTTGACGAGCGCATGCGCAAACGTGTTCGCAAGCTGCGCCGCTCCGTTTGCCGAGGTGTCCTCCGCCGTGACCGCCACGACGTCGCTCTCGTCGACGACGTGGGTGTCGATCGCGTCCGCCAGCGACTGCCGCGAGCGCCGCGACGCAAGCTGCGCCCGCGCCGCGTTCACGATCTGCGGTGCGCGCAGCAACGCCGCGACGCTCGCTGCGGCCGTCCGCTTACCACCCGTGTCGCGGAGGACGTCGATCCCGACGAATGTCGGGTCGGACGGCGTCACGGGCGCAACGAGCAGTTGCGCCGTTGCCCGATACCGCTTTGGCGCCGTGAGACCGTATCCGGCGGCAGCGGCAGCACCCGCCGCCGTCAACGTGACCAGGGCAAGCCAGGGCGCAAGCCCGCGAACAGCCGTCCGACGCATGTCGCCCACGGTATTCGCCGTCGGGACCCCGGGTTCCCCCGCACGGCACGACTTCTTTGCTTACACCTTCCGCGAGATACGGCGACTACGATCGCACGGTGAGCACTGCGCAGAAGAGCGCCCTGATCACCGGCGGCGCGGGCTTCATCGGCTCGCATCTCGCGGAGCTCCTTCTCGAACAGGGCTGGGAGGTCTTCGTCCTCGACGATCTCTCGACCGGCTCGGAGCGCAACGTCGCGCATCTGCGCGAGCGCCGCGACTTCCACCTCGTGGTGGACTCCGTGCTCAAGGCGTCGGTCGTCAACGAGCTCGTGCACCGCTGCGACGTCGTGTTCCACCTCGCGGCGGCGGTCGGAGTGCGGCTCATCGTCGAAGAGCCCGTCCACACGCTCGTGACGAACATCCAGGGCACCGAGACCGTGCTCGATCACTGCAACCGGTTCGGCAAGCGCGTGCTCGTCGCATCCACGTCGGAGGTCTACGGCGACCGGCGCGAGCCCGAAGCGCTCACCGAGGACAGCAAGCGGATGTATGGACCGACGACCGCACGGCGCTGGGCGTACGCCGAGTCGAAGGCGCTCGACGAGTTCCTGGCGCTCGCTTACCACCAGGAGCGAGGGCTCGACTGCGTCATCGTCCGTCTCTTCAACACGGTCGGCCCTCGGCAGAGCGGCCAGTACGGCATGGTGATCCCGCGCTTCGTGTCCGCCGCGGTGGCCGGACGCGCGATCGAGATCCACGGCGACGGAACGCAGACCCGCTGCTTCTGCCATGTCCAGGACACGATCCGCGCGCTCGCGGGCCTGATGGACGCACGCGAGGTCTCCGGGGAGATTCTCAACGTCGGCTCCACCGAGCGGGTCACGATCGAGGAGCTCGCCCAGCGGGTAATCGCTCTCATCGGATCGCGCTCGGAGATCGTGCACGTGCCGTACGACGAGGTCTACGGGCAGGGAATCGAGGACATGCTCCACCGCCAGCCGTCGATCCAGAAGGTGGAGTCGACGATCGGCTGGGGCCCGACACGGTCGCTCGACGAGATCCTCGCGGACGTGCTCGAGCACACGCGCCGGGCGCCGGCGCTCGAGCTCGCCGAGTAGCTACTCGCGGCTCCGCTGGGCCGGAAAGAGCACAACGTCCCGAATCGAGTCGTTCCCGGTGAAGAGCATCGCGAGCCGGTCGATGCCGAGCCCGATGCCGCCGGTCGGCGGCATGCCGTACGAGAGCGCTTCGACGTAGTCGGGGTCGCCCTCCTCGGCCTCCACGTCGCCGGCATCCCGCTCCGCCTGCTGGGCGGCGAACCGCTCAGCCTGCTCCTCCGAGTCGTTGATCTCCGTGAACGCGTTCCCGAGCTCGATCCCGCCGGCGAAGTACTCGAAGCGCTCGACGATCGTCGGATCGTCGTCCGTCGTCCGCGCAAAGGGCGACAGCTCGATCGGGTAGTCGTAGAGGATCGTGGGCTGGATCAACGAAGGCTCGACGAAGCGCGAGTGCGCATGGTCGATCAGCTTCGACCAGGTCGGATCGTGCGACACGTCGACGCCGAGCTCCTCGAGACGCCTGCGCAGCTCGCCCTCGTCACGCGTCCACAGTCCGTGCTCCTCGAGGGCGTCGACGAACTTGACGCGCCGCCACGGCGCCGTGAAGTCGATCTCCTCGCTCTTGAACGTCACCTTCGTCGTGCCCAGCACCTCTTCAGCCGTTCGCGAGACGAGCTGCTCGATGCGGTCCATCGTGTCGCGGTAATCGGCGTACGCCTCGTACCACTCGAGCATCGTGAACTCGGGGTGATGCTTGAACGACACGCCCTCGTTGCGGAAGTCCTTGCCGATCTCGTAGACCTTCTCGAGCCCGCCGACGATGAGCCGCTTGAGATACAGCTCGGTCGCGATGCGCAGGTAGCGGTCCTCGTCGAGCGCGTCGTAGTGGGTCACGAACGGCTTTGCGAAGGCACCGCCGTAGCGCGGCTGGAGCACCGGCGTCTCGACCTCGACGAAGCCCCATTCGTCGAGGATCCGCCGGATCGTCGCCACGGTTCGGGTGCGGACGAGCGCGTCCGCCCGCGACTCCTCGTTCATCAGGAGGTCGAGGTAGCGCTTGCGGTAGCGCTGCTCGACGTCGGTCAGCCCGTGAAACGTGTCGGGCAGCGGCGTGTGGATGCGGGCGAGCACCTCGAGCGAGTCGGCCAGCAACGACGGCTCGCCGCGCCGCGACTTCGCAGGCGAGCCCGTGACGCCGACGATGTCGCCGAGGTGCAGCTCGAGCTCGCCGGTGCGCTCCACCGGGCACAGGAGCTGGATCCGCCCGCTGCGATCGACGAGGTCGAGGAAGACGAGCTTTCCCATGTCACGGCGCGCCATCACGCGACCTGCGAGCCGGCGCGTCGCGTCGCCCGTCGCGCCGTCCTCGAGCGTCTCCGCCTCCGCGCGGACAGCCACGATCTCGTCCCGATCGGGAAAGCGCTTCGGCGTAGCCATGGTCGGCGAGTCTAGTCCCGCCGCGGCAGGCGGCTTACGCCGCCTTGATGTCCATGATCTTGAACTTGAGCGTGCCGCGCGGGGCCGAGACCTCGACGGTCTCGCCCTTCTTGCGGCCCATGATCGCCTTGCCCACCGGGGACTCGTTCGACAGCTTGTTCTCTGCCGGATTCGCCTCGGCGGAGCCGACGATGTGGTACTCGACGGTCTTGTTCGCCTTCACGTCGCGGAGGCGCACCTTCGTACCGACGGAGACCTCACCCGACTTGATCTCCTTCTTCGTGACGACGCGCGCGCTCTTGAGGCGCTCCTCGAGCATGGAGATGCGGGCCTCGAGATGGGCCTGCTCGTTCTTCGCCGAGTCGTACTCGGCGTTCTCGGCGATGTCGCCGAACTCGCGCGCCTCGCGAATGCGCTCCGCGATCTCGCGGCGCCTGTCGGTCGAGAGGTACTCGATCTCCTCGTGGAGCTTCTTGTACCCGTCGGGGGTGAGAATGACTTCCTTCAAGACTACGGTCCTCCTGGAGACCCCGGCACGAAATGGCCGGTGGGCAGACGCCCGTCCGGCGGGGGCGGATGGTACCTCCGGCCCGGGATGGTCGTCAACAGCACCCGGGTACGATGTCCGGCTTATGCCCGCGAACCTCCTGGATAGCTGGCGAATCGGCGAGATCGAGATCCCGACGAGGGTCGTCCTCGCCCCGATGGCCGGGGTCAGCGTCCAGGCCTTTCGGCGCCAGGGCCGCCGCTACGGAGCGGGCCTCGTCTGCTCCGAGATGGTCTCCTGTGCCGGCATCGAGCACCGGAACGAGCGCACCCTCGGCTACCTGAGGGTCGCCGCCGACGAGCATCCGCTCGCGATCCAGATCTTCGGCTCCGAGCCGGGAGCGATGGCAGAGGCGGCCCGGATGGTCATCGCGGCCGGCGCGGACATCGTTGACATGAACTTCGGCTGTCCGGTGCGCAAGGTCACCAAGACGGGCGCGGGCGCGCATCTGCTCGAGGACGGTGAGCTGGCCTGCCGGATCACGGACGCCGTCGCGTCCGCGGTCGACGCACCGGTGACCGTGAAGATGCGCCGCGGCGTCGACGACGGCTCGCGCGCCTGCCTCGAGCTCGGCCCGAGGCTCGTCGAAGCAGGCGCGGCGTCGCTCACGCTCCACCCCCGCTCGGCGAAGCAGATGTACACGGGTCACGCCGACCACACGCTGACCGCCGAGCTCGTCGAGCTCGTCGACGTCCCGGTCGTCGCCTCCGGCGACATCACCTCGCAGGCGAGGGCGCAGGCCGTGCTCGATGCGACCGGCGCGAGCGCGGTGATGGTCGGCCGCGGGGCGCAGGGCAATCCGTGGGCGGTGCGCGAGATCGCGTTCGGGGACGCGGCGCAGCCGTCGCGCGAGGAGGTCGCCGCCGAGCTCATCCACTTCATCCGCGAGACGGTGCGCGAGCTCGGCGAGCGGCGCGCGTCGAGCTTCCTGAAGAAGTTCTACGCCTGGTATCTCGGCCACGGCCGCTTTCCGAAGCCGTTCAAGAACGAGCTCGTGCAGCTGGACTCGACCGACGAGGTGATCAGGCGACTGCTCGCCGCAGCGCCGGGCGCGGCGGATCTCCTCGAACAGCTCGAAGCCGCGCTTCCCGACCCGGCGGACGACGTCCTGCTCGAAGGGATGCCGATCTCGATCTTCGGGGGCGGCTAGCCTCTCGCCGCAGTCGTTCCGGAGACGACTGCGCGGTTCCGGTCCCACACGATCCGTAGACCGTCCAGGGTGAGGAACGGGTCGATCTTCGAGATCGTGCGGGAGTGCGGAGCGATCAGCTCGGCGAGGCCCCCGGTTGCGATCGCCGTCGCGTCCGCGTCGAGCTCCTTGCGGATCGCGTCGACGATGCCGTCCACCTGCCCCGCGAACCCGTACACGAGACCGGACTGGAGCGCCGTAGCAGTCGTCTTGCCGATCACCGTCGGCGGGTCGACGTAGTCCACCTTCACGAGCCGCGCCGCGCGCGCGAAAAGCGCGTCCATCGAGACCTCGACGCCCGGCGCGAGCACGCCGCCGACGTAGTCGCCCTGCGGCGACACGACGTCGAAGTTCGTCGAGGTGCCGAAGTCGACGACGATCGCAGGCGCTCCATAGCGCTCCTTCGCCGCGACCGCATTCATCACTCGGTCAGGACCGACCTCGCGCGGGTCGTCGTAGTGGATCGGGATCCCGGTCTTCACGCCCGGGCCGACGACGAGGAGCGGCGCCTTCACCCAGCGCTCGGCGAGGTGCTCGTACTCCCGGATCAGTCGCGGCACGGTAGAGGAGAGGCAGATTCCCTCGAGCGTCGCGAAGTCGAGGAAGTCCCTCAGCAGCGCGCCGAGCTCGTCGCCCGTACGTTCCGACTCGGTCGCGATGCGCCAGCGTTCGCCGAGCTCCGGTCCGTCATAGAGACCGAAGACCGTTTGTGTGTTGCCGACGTCGACCGCGAGCAGCATCTCGCGGCGAGCCTAACCAGAAATCAGAAGTCTTCGGTGGGCGGCAGGGACTCGCCTCCGAGCCGCTCCGCGAGCGCCTCCGGCGTCAGCGCAGGACCGTCGTCCTCACCGCGGAGCTCCTCGATCGTGACGTCGCCGGTCGTGATCAGAATCTCCGCGCGCGGGATCATGCGCGTCGGCCGGTTCTTGTCCCAGACCCACACGTCCTCCAGCTTGAGCCGGATGAACGGGTACGCAGGCTGCGGTGCGTACGTGCGCTCGAGCTTGTTGCACAGGTACGTCGCGTCGGGCGTCAGCACGCAGTAGCGGAACAGCCCGAAGACGGCCTGGTACTCCCGCTTCAGGCGGAGCTCGAGCTCGGCCTCGTACTCGTCCAGGTCGTCGAGGTGGGACATCTGACGCTCAGTGTAGCCCGGCCAGGAGGGTCTGAATCGACCCTTTTCCGGGGACTTCGAGAGCCGGGTCCAGCTCGGCCAGCGGGCCGAGGACGAAGGCCCGCTCGTGGAGCCGTGGATGGGGGATCTCGAGCCCCGGCTCGTGGATCTGGTCCTCGCCGTAGAGGAGCAGGTCGAGATCGAGCGTTCTCGGGCCCTGGGCGGGGACGAGGGCCCGGTTCCGCCCGAACCGGGCCTCGACCGCGAGCAGGAGGTCGAGGAGCTCTCGGGGCTGGAGGCGGCTCTCGAGGGCGGCGGCCCCGTTCAGGAAGCGCGGCTGGTCGGTGTAGCCGACGGGTGCCGTGTCGACGAGCGTCGAAACCGCGACGATCTCGACGCCCTCCGCGGCGTCGAGCTCGGCGAGCGCGGCCCGGATCGTCGCCTCGCGGTCGCCGAGATTGGAGCCGAGGCCGACGTATGCCCTGGGCACGGCGCGACCCTAGTGCACCCGGCTACCCTGCCGGGAGTCGTGGGGCGCCGCTTTCTCGCCGTTTTCCTGGTCGCCCTGTGCGCGTCCGGCACCGCTGCCGCCGCACCGACCCGCAGCGCGACAGAGCCCCTGGAGGCGCAGGAATGGTGGCTCGCGGACGTCGGAGCGGACCGCGCGGAGACGCCCGGCCCGGGCGTCCCGATCGCGATCGTCGACAGCGGCACCGATCCGACGCACCCGGAATTCGCGGAGCGCCCGAGCACCACGTTCCTCAACACGCAGAGCGTGTTCGGCCGCGAGGAGTACCACGGCACGATCGTCGCGTCGGTCGCGGCGGCGCCCGCCAACGGCGCAGGCATGCTGGGTGTCTATCCGAGCGCCGCACTGGAGCTCTACGACGCGAGCTCGGATCCGCGCGGGATCAGCGACTTCTCGGCGGTCGCGGGGATCCTCGCCGTGGCACAGCAGTGCCCGGCCGTGATCAACCTCAGCTTCGGGAGCACCGACGCCGACGACCAGCTTCAGGATGCGATCCTGAACGCAGTGCACAACGGATGCCTCGTCGTCGCGTCGGCGGGCAACAGCGGCGAGTTCGGCAGCCCGACGACCTTCCCCGCGTCCTGGCCGCACGTGTTCACGGTCGGTGCGACCGACGAGAAGGACCAGGTCGCGTCGTTCTCGACCTCCTCCCCCGGCCTCGACGTCTCGGCGCCGGGCGTGGACATCCTCGGTGCGGTTCCGCTTTCGCGCAACGCCACGGGCTTCCAGGACGGGCTCGCCGGCACGAGCTTCTCCTCGCCGATCGTCGCCGCCGCGGCCGCCTGGGTGTGGACGCTGCGGCCCACGCTGAAGGCAAGCCAGCTCGCGGACATTCTGCGCGCCAGTGCCCGTGACATCGGCCCGGCAGGCTTCGACCCGGCGTCTGGCTTCGGCATCGTCGACATTCCCGCGGCGCTCGTTGCGCCACCGGGACCGATCGATCCGAGCGAGCCGAACGACGACATCGACCAGGTGAAGCCCGGAAAGCTCTTCGAGCTCGGGCAACCGCCGCTCACGACGCCGGCGAAGCCCTCTATCCGGATCGCAGCCGAGGTGAACTCGTCCGAGGACCCGCGCGACCTCTACCGCATCTGGGTGCCCCCGGACAAGACGGTGCGCGTGTCGGTCGCGGCGGGCGGCAAGGCGGCGGCGCGCATCTGGGGATCCCAGACCGTCCAAGTCAACGAGGGAGTGAAGGCGCGGCGGCGCGACCTCAAGGGCTCGAGCGTCCGTGCGGGCAAGAAAGGCTTCGTCGCCTATGTCGAGGTGCTTCTGACCGGACGCAGCGGCGACGCGACGTACACGCTCAGCATCACGGCCGCGAAACGCTGACGCCGGCGGTCCCGTCGAGGCCGCCGGGCTTCACCGCCGGCTTCGCGACGCGAACGCGGACGCGCTCGGCGCCGAAGCGGCGCAAGAGCTCGTCTGCGACGTCGGCCGCGAGCGCCTCGAGCAGGTCGTACGAGCGAGCGTCCGACATCTCCTGCACGGCGAGCGCGACTTGGCGGTAGTCGACAGCGTCCTCGAGGCGGTCGGACACACCGCGCTCCCCGACATCGAGGTCGACGTCGAAGACGAATTCCTGGCCATGCTCTTTCTCATGTGGATGCACGCCGTGGCGGCCGAAGAGCCGCAGGCCGCGCAGCTCGACTGTCACGCTCATGCGAGCGCACGAACGACGGCGAGGGCCTCGACGTGCTCGCGCACGTCGTGGACGCGGAGGATCGTCGCGCCGCGTTCGTAGGCGGCTACTGCCGCTGCGAGGCTCGCGCTCAGCGGCCCCATCTTCGCGTAGGGGTCGCCGATGAGCCTGCCGAGCGTGCTCTTACGCGAAAGGCCGACCAGCACGGGCCGCCCGAGTGCGAGCAGCACGTCGAAGCGACGCAGAAGCTCGACGTTGTGCTCGACGGTCTTGCCGAACCCGAATCCGGGGTCGAGGCAGATGCGGTCCTCGCGCACGCCGTGAGCGACGGCGAACGCGAGCCGTTCCTCGAGGAACGCAGCAACCTCGGACACGACGTCGTCGTAGCGGGGATCGACCTGCATCGTGCGCGGCTCGCCCCGCATGTGCATCAGGCACACGTACGCGTCGTGCTCGGCGGCGACCTCGGCGAGCGCCGGGTCGGCGCGGAGCGCCGTCACGTCGTTGACGAGCACGGCGCCGTGCTGGAGCGCCCGCCGGGCAACCTCGGACTTCGCCGTGTCGATCGACACCGGAACCTCCCCCTGGAGCCGTTCGAGCACCGGGAGGACCCGTCGCAGCTCCTCCTCGGCCGAGACGCTCTCGGAGCCGGGCCGGGTCGACTCGCCGCCGATGTCGACGATCGCCGCGCCCTCGTCGATCATCCTCCGCGCCGAGGCGGCCGCCGTGTCCGGATTGAGGTGAACGCCGCCGTCGGAGAACGAGTCGGGCGTGACGTTTACGACGCCCATGACGGACGGCCGCGGAAACCGCTCCTCGATCGGGATCACGCTGGAGACGCTAGCCGAGCGGAGCCGCGAAGCTGCAGCAACCTGGCTTCAGCCAGGTTGCAGTCTTGAAACGGGGCTAGCCCTTCGCCGGATCTGGCGGAGGCGGCTGCATCGTCGCGCCGGGAAGCGGGAACGGGCGCGGGCGCGGCTGGCGCTCGCGCTTCGGCTCCGCGTCCGGCGCGGGCTCGCCGCCTGCGGCCGGTGCCTCGTCCGGGAACACCGTCGCCTCGTCCTCGCCGACGAGGAGCCGTTCGAACTGGTCGCGGTCGATCGTCTCGCGCTCGATGAGGATCATCGAGATCCTGTGCAGCTCCTCCATGCGCTCGCGGAGCACGGCGAGCGCGAGCTCGTGCGCCTCCTCGATCACGCGGCGGATCTCGTCGTCGATCTCGCGCGCGATCTCCTCGGAGTAGTCGGCCTGCGCGCCGTAGTCGCGGCCGAGGAACGGCATGTCGTTGCTGTGACCGAGCACGCGCGGGCCGAGCTTCTCGCTCATGCCGAAGCGCATGATCATCGACTTCGACGTCGACGTGACCTTCTCGAGATCGTTGGCCGCGCCTGTCGTGACCTCGTGGAAGACGATCTCCTCCGCGGCCCGGCCGCCGAGCGTCATCGCCATCTGGTGCATGAGGGCGGTGCGCGTCGTGAGGTAGCGATCCTCGGTCGGCAGCGAGATCGTCAGGCCGAGAGCCTGCCCGCGCGACACGATCGTGATCTTGTGGATCGGGTCGGTGTGCTCGAGGAAGTGGCCGACGATCGCGTGGCCCATCTCGTGGTACGCCGTGATCTTCCGCTCGTGCTCCGAGAGCAGGCGCGCCTTCTTCTCGGGGCCGGCGATCACGCGCATGATCCCTTCCTCGAGCTCCTCCTGCTCGATGATCTTCTTGCCGCGGCGCGCCGCGAGCAGCGCAGCCTCGTTGACGAGGTTCGCGAGGTCGGCGCCGGTGAAGCCCGGCGTCCCGGCTGCGAGCGTGCTGAGGTCGATCTCCGGCGCGAGCGGCTTGCCCTTCGTGTGTACCTCGAGGATCTTCTGGCGACCGACGCGGTCGGGACGGTCGACGACGATCTGTCGGTCGAAGCGGCCCGGACGGAGCAGCGCCGGATCGAGGATGTCCGGCCGGTTCGTCGCGGCGATCAGGATGATGTTGTCCTTCATCTCGAAGCCGTCCATCTCGACGAGCAGCTGGTTGAGCGTCTGCTCGCGCTCGTCGTGACCGCCGCCGAGACCCGCGCCGCGGTGGCGGCCGACGGCGTCGATCTCGTCCATGAAGACGATGCACGGCGCAGCCTGCTTCGCCTGCTCGAACAGGTCGCGCACGCGCGACGCGCCCACGCCGACGAACATTTCGACGAAGTCCGAGCCCGAGATGGAGAAGAACGGCACACCGGCCTCGCCCGCGACCGCACGCGCGAGGAGCGTCTTGCCGGTGCCCGGCGGCCCGTACAGCAGCACACCCTTTGGGATGCGCGCGCCGAGCGCCTGGAACTTCTTCGGGTTCTCGAGGAACTCCTTGATCTCGCCGAGCTCCTCGACCGCCTCGTCGACGCCGGCGACGTCCTTGAAGCCGATCTTCGGCGAGTCCGGCGTCATCCGCTTCGCACGCGACTTGCCGAAGCTCATCACCTTCGAGCCGCCGCCCTGGACCTGATTCATCAGGAAGATCCAGAACCCGAACAGCAGGACGAACGGGAGCAGCGATGTGAGGATCGACCACCAGGGCGACGAACCGACGCCCTTCGAGTCGAAGGTGACGTTGTTCTTGAGGAGCAGCGCCTGGATCTGCGCCTGCGACTGATCGCCCGGGTAGTGGACGACGATCTTCTTCCCGTCCTGCGAGAAGACGTCGAGCTCCTGCTTGTTCGGGACGAAGACGGCTTCCTTGATCGAGGTCGGATCCGTCTGAACCGTATGGATCACCGCGGAGAGCGTCGCCTTCTCCTGCTTCGGCCCGTTGCTGCCGAGCGTCTGCAACGCCAGCCACACGAGCGCGGCGATGATGATCAGCGGGAAGAGCGCGCTACGGAAGAATCGGTTCACAAGGCCTCAATCTGAGGGTACCTGACGTCTGCTGAGTTAACCCTGTTTCGGGAGCCGTGGTTACGCCCCTTCTGGGGGAATCAAGCTCGGGTCGAGAATCCCCACATACGGCAGATTGCGGTACCGCTCCCCGAAATCGAGGCCGTAGCCGATGACGAACCGGTTCGGGATCTCGAAGCCGACGTAGCGCACCGGAACCTCGATCTCCCTGCGTTCCGGCTTGGTCAAAAGGGCGCAAATCTCCAGGGTCGCAGGCTCGCGCGCCTCCAGGTTCCGCATCAGGTAGGAAAGGGTGAGGCCCGAATCGATGATGTCCTCGACGACGAGCACGTCGCGGCCGTCGATGTTGATGTCGAGGTCCTTCAAAATCCGCACAACTCCGGACGAGTCGGTCGAGTCCCCGTAGCTCGAGATAGCCATGAAGTCGATCTCGCAGGGGATCGTCAGGCTCCGCATCAGGTCGGCCATGAAGAAGACGGCCCCCTTGAGGACGCCGACGAGCAGGAGGTCCCGGCCGGCGTAGTCGTTCGAGATCTCCTCGCCGAGCTCGGCGATGCGACGCTGCAGCGCGTCCTGATCGATCAGGACCTCGGTGACCGCCTGCTCGAGCTCCATCGCGCTCACGTGTCGCGCTCCGCCTCGACGCCTGCGTGGTCGACGATGCCGGGCACGGCGATCACGTCGTCTCCGCGGACGACGAGCGGCCAGGCCTCACGCTCCGACCGGGGGATCTTGGCGTCGACAAATATGTCTTGGATCTTCTTCGTTCGGCCCGCGAGCCGGTCGCCGGGTCTCCAGCTTCGTACCTTAAGCCCTGCGAGATCCGAGCGGATGCGCCACGGTCCCCACCGCACCTCGCCGTCGAGATCGAGAGGGCCGTGCTCGAGCCAGAGCCGCTCGTACTCGCGCACCGCCTGCACGCCCCCGCCGAGGTCGACCCGCTTCGAGCCGGCGGGAGCCGCGAGCAGCTCGGCGAGCGCCGGCGGCAGCGTCTCGCGCAGGTCGAGCGCGCGGAGGATGTTCGCGTCCGCGGCGGGATGCAGCCGGCGGAGCAGCGGCAGGATCTCGTCCCGGATCAGGCCGCGCTTCGTGTCGGCGTTGCTCGCGTCGACGCGAAACGGCAAGCCTTCGGCCTCGCAGTAGTCGGCGGTCTGCGGACGCCAGACGGTCAGCAGCGGCCGGACGACCCCATCGGCCCGCCGCGCGTCCATCCCGGTGGCGCTGCCGCGCGAGCTGAGCCGGTAGAGAATCGTCTCGACCTGGTCCGACGCCGTATGGCCGGTCGCTCTCAGGCGTTCCCGCCCGACCGAGTAGCGCTGCTCCCGCAAAGCCGCCTCGCTCAGCCCTCGACCGTCGAGCTCGACGACCTCCGCGCCGAGCACGTCGCGGCAGAAGCGCGCGTCCTCATCGGAGTCGGCCCCGCGGAGCTTGTGGTCGACGTGGACCGCCGACACTCGGTAGTCGAGCTCTCGCAACGCGTGCCAGAGACAGGTCGAATCGGCGCCGCCCGAGACGAGGCAGCAGACATCGCCGCCCGGCGCGACGAGCTCGTGCCGGCGGATGTGCTCCTCGATCCGCGCACGCAGCGCCGCCGTGTCCACACGGCGATTGTGCCAGGCAGGCTCCTGGAAGTCTTAGACGCCGAGCAGCGGGGTGACGTCGCAGCCCTGGCGGGCGAGGCCCAACTTCGCCCCGGCGAGCAACCCATGCGAGGCGTGGGCGAGCCGCCAGGCGTTGTCCATGTGGACCTTCGCGTCACGGCCCGTCGCCGTGACGGCGACCGCCCTCGAGTATTCGAGGAACATCGAGCCGAGCAGGTCGCGGGTTGCGTGGAGTGTCCGGTCGGTCGGCCGGGTTGCATTCACCTGGCCGGCCTCCGCTTTCGCCTCCTTGACGACGACGCCCGGGGCTACGTCTTGCTGGACGAGCGCGTCCGACCAGTAACCGAGCTGCGTCATGTTCGAGCTGACGGTGGCGATGAACTGCTTGTCCGCAGCCGAGCAGACGTAGGTGGGCTGTGAACCGGCCTGCGCCCTGCCCTGCCCGACGAGGATCGAGCCCCCGAAGACAAGAGCGGACAACGCAAGCGTCGCCGCAGACAGACGCCGAAGCTCCATGACTCCCCGATCATCGGTGCGCGGCTTCGACTTCGTCCATCACTCGTTCGAGGCTTCACGCCACCGCTTCACGGACGAATCGCCCACGATGGGTGACCACGCGTCCTACGTACAGGGCAGCGGATGCCCGGATCAGAAGATCAGCGAGCGATACGAGATCGTCCGCTGCATCCCGATTCCCTCGTAGACGCGGATCGCCGCAGCATTCTCGGGGCGGACGAACAGGCACACCGAGGGCGCGCGGTCGAGCAGCAGGCGGCAGAGGTCGCTCATCGCCCGCTTCGCGTAGCCGCGGTTGCGAAGCGCAGGGTCGACCCACACCTGCTGGAGCTGCACCGCCGACGGCGTCCACGCGGACGCCTCGGCCTTGAAGGCGATCACGCCGCCCTCGATCCAGATCCACGAGCGCCCTTCTTCGATCTGCGCGCGCGTGCGCCAACGGAACCCCTCGGGATCGCGACGCAGCGGGTCGATCCCGATCTCCTCGCGGTGAGCGGCGGCGCAGGCCGGGACGAGCAGCTCGAGATCGGCGAGCGTCGCCGCGCGCAGGCCCGTGTCCCCGGGCTCCGGCGCCTGCTCGAGCACGTACACGGGCTGAGCGGGACGATCGTCGCGTGGGCGCGGCATGGCGTTCTTGGCCGCAGCCCAGAGCTCGTTCACCGCACCCTCCTCGCCGATGATCATCCGCGCCTGTCCGCGGGCGGTCGCGTCGGCGAACACGCCGCAGCGCTCGCCCGACGGAACGACGTTCGCGCCGACGTGGCAGAGCGCCGCGAGACGCTCGCCGTCGCCGAGCGCGGTGAACCGGCCGAGCCCGCGGCGCGCGATGTCCTCGAGGAACACGCGCTCGATCGGCTCCTCCGCGCAGAAGGCGAGGATCTGGTCGAGCGTCGGATTGACGAACCTTTCGGCCGCGATCAGGCGAGGCTATAGGGTGCGCGCCATGCCAATCCACGTCCGCGCCGAGCCCGGCGACTACGCAGAAGCAGTTCTTCTCCCCGGCGACCCGCTGCGCGCGAAGTACATCGCCGACACGTATCTCGACGAGGTCGTGCAGACGAACTCCGAGCGTGGGATGCTCGGGTTTCGCGGGACGTGGGAGGGCACGCCGGTCTCCGTGCAGTCGACGGGCATGGGCTGCCCGTCCGCCGCGATCGTCGTCGAGGAGCTCGTGATGCTCGGCTGCAAGAAGCTGCTGCGCGTCGGCACGTGCGGCGGCCTGCAGCCGCACCACGCGCTCGGTGACATGATCGTGGCACTGAGCGCGGTGCCGCAGGACGGCACGGTGAAGACGTATGTAAAAGAGCCGCATTGCCCGACGGCCGACTGGGGGCTCGTCCACGAGGCGGTGCACCAGGCCAAGGAGCTCGGGCAGCCGATCCACGTCGGGCCGATCGTGTCGAGCGACGTCTTCTACAACCCCGACGGCGAGCAGTACCAGCGCTGGTCGGACCGCGGCATCCTCGCGGTCGAGATGGAAGCGTCGATCCTCTTCACGCTCGGCGCGCTGCGCAAGGTGCATGCGGGCTGCCTGCTCACGGTCAGCGACATCGTCGTGGAGGGCGAGTTCAAGCGGATCACCGACGACGAGCTGCGGGCAGCCGTCGACCGGATGACGCGCGTCGCCCTCGCGACCGTCACCTCCGACCATTAACGAGCCGGTCGTCTTCCTCGTCAACCCGGCGTCCGACAACGGCGCCACCGGGAAGCGCTGGCCCGAGCTCGCGCACCGTGCCGCGCAGCTCGGGCTGACCGGGGAGACGCTCTTCTCCGAGAAGCCCGGCCACCTGATCGAGCTCGCCGAGCAGGCGGCGCGCCAGGGCGCCGACCTCGTCGTCGCGGTCGGGGGCGACGGAACGCTCAACGAAACCGTCAACGGGCTGATGCGCGCAGGCACGCAGACCGAGCTCGCGACGATTCCGCTCGGCACGGGCATGGACTTCGTCCGCACGTACGGCATCCCCACGGAGTTCGAGGCCGCCGCGCGAACGGCGGTCGAGGGTGTGGCGCGAACGATCGACGTCGGCCGTGTCTCGTATCGCGAATGGAGCGGCGCGGACGGCGAGCGCTACTTCGCGAACGTCGGAAGCGTCGGCATGAGTGCCGCTGTCGCACAGCGCGCGAACGGCATGTCCAAGGTGCTCGGCGGCCGCGTGACGTTCTTCTACGCCCTGACGCGGGTCTTCTTCGAGTGGCAGAACACCGAGGTCACGGTCGAGCTGGACGATGGCACCCGGCGCGAAGGCCGGATGCACGACGTGATCGTGGCGAACGGGCAGTGGCACGGCGGGGCGATGTGGCTCGCACCGGAGGCGCGCCCCGACGACGGCGTCTTCGACGTCGTGCTGATCGGCGACGTGACGAAGCGGGACTTCGTCACGACCTCGCCGAAGCTCTACAAGGGCACCTACCTCGCCCATCCGAAGATCGACCTCCTGCGGTCGACCGCCGTCGGCGTCGACGCGCCCGAACGGCTGCCGATCGAGCTCGACGGGGAGCAGGTCGGTACGACGCCCGCGCGGTTCGAGGTCGTTCCCGCTGCGCTTCGCGTGCGTGTCCCGGCCTAGCCGGGCACTCCTCCTAGCCGGCGCCTACGCCGCGCTGGCGGCGCTCTTCGCGGCCGGCGCCTTCCGGCGCCTCGACCAGTGGGCAGTCGATCATTTGATGCCGGGAAACAGCGGCTTTCGGCAGGGCGAGCCTGCGCTCCTCGATTCGATCGTTCCGCTGCTCCACTCCCGCTGGGACAACGGGTACGCGATCGCCGCGAACCTCCTCACGCTTCCGGCGGCCCCTCTCGTCTCCGTCGTGCTTGCGACGCTCGTCTCGCGCAGGCTCGCCGTCGCGCTCGTCGCCGCCGTCGCCGTCGAGGTCCTCTGCAAGACGGTGATCGACGGACCCGCCCTCTTCCACGGCACGTCGCACATCGTCGCGTTCGACTCGTCGTTCCCGAGCGGGCACACCCTCCGAACAGTGCTCCTCGCCGGTGCGGTCGCGCTCTGCCGGCCGCAGCTTCGCCTGCTCGCCGCGGCCTGGGCGGTCGCAGCGATCGTGCTACTCGAGCTCGCGGGCTGGCATACGCCGAGCGACATCGCCGGCGGCGTCGTGCTCGGCGCGTTAGCTCTTCTTGGCCCGCGTGCCGCCGGAGCTCTTCGTGCTCGTCGTCTTGCTGCTCGCGCGTGAGGTGCTCGGGCTCGGCGTCGCAATGCTGCCCTTGCTGAGCTTGTCGACCTTGCGCTCGAGTGCGGCGAGCCGCTTCTCGAGGTCCTCGAGCCCGCGGACCCGCTTCTGGAGCTCGTCGACGCGATCGCGCATCGAGTTCATCGCGCCGAGGACGCGATCGGCGCCCGGCGCATCCGAGAGGCGCTGAATCGCGTCCTCGCTGAGATCGGCCAGCCGGCCGAGCAGGTCGTTTCTCCGTGATCCCGCCATGGCTGGAACATACCCATGGCGCGCTAGGCTCGCGTCAGTGGAGATCTGGGAGCAGCCGCTTTCCCGTGGCCGCTTCCTCGGCTCTGCGGCCGCCGCGGCGCTCGGCGGAACGCCCCTCGCCCAGGCGGCGCTGACCGCCGCGACGAAGCTGCCGAAGCCCGGACGCTCGGGCCTCGAGCACGTGATCGTGGTGATGATGGAGAACCGCTCCTTCGACCACTTCCTCGGCTGGCTGCCCGGAGCCGACGGCAAGCAGGCGGGCCTGACGTTCAACGACGCGAACGGCGCGCCGCACCCGACGTTCGCGCTCGCGCCCGACTTCCAGGGCTGCGGCTTCCACGACCCCGACCACTCCTACGACGGCGCTCGAGTCGAATGGAACAACGGCGCATGCGACGGCTGGCTTCGTGCAGGGCGCAACGACGCCTACTCGATCGGGTACTACCGGCGGCAGGACCTCGGCTTCTTCGGCAAGGCAGCGCCAGCCTTCACGGCCTGCGACCGCTTCTTCGCGTCGATCCTGGGGCCCACCTTCCCGAATCGCATCTACTCGCTCTCGGGCGTCACCGACCGGACGAGCAACACCACCGTCCGCATCGACCTGCCGACGATCTTCGACCGTCTCGCGCAGAAGAAGATCAGCGCCGGCTACTACTCCGGCAACTTCGACTTCCTGCTCCTGTACCAGCGCTACCGGGGAACGGCGGTCCCTCGCACGCACGCGCAGTTCTTCAAGCAGTGCAAGTCCGGGAAGCTTCCAGCGTTCTCGTACATCGATCCGAACTACACGTTCCACGACGAGGGCCCGTCATCGGGCAACGAGGGGAACGACGACCACCCGCACGCCGACATCCGCGCCGGCGAGTACTTCCTCTCGCGGATGATCGTGACCTTCGACGAGTGGGGCGGCTTCTTCGACCACGTGTCGCCGCCCGCAGCGCCCGACGTGAAGCCGGAGTACGCGCAGCGCGGGTTCCGGGTGCCGTGCTTGCTCATCTCGCCGTTCGCGCGGCGCGGGCGCGTCGCGCACGGCGTGTACGACCACACGTCGATCCTCAAGCTCGTCGAGTGGCGGTGGGGGCTCGAGCCGCTGTCGGTGCGCGACGCGCAGGCGAACAACGTTGCGTCGGCGCTCGACTTCTCGAAGCGGAACCTCCAGGCGCCGCGGATCGTCGTGCCGCGGCTCGACATCGGCGCCGCCTGCGCTTAGGGGGCTCCTATTTCCTGATCACGACCGGCGTGCCGGCCGGTGCCTGCGCGAAGAGGCGCCGCAGCGCCGGGTTCGGAATCCGGATGCACCCGTTCGACACAGCGCGTCCGATCGACCATGGCTCGTTCGTGCCGTGGATCGCGATCGGCCCGCCCTGCGCCCAGCCCGTGAGGACGGGAGAGAAGGCAGAGATGCCGACGGCGCCGGGACCGAAGGGACCGTGCGGGTCGCTCGGGATCAGGCGCTGGTTCACGTAGTAGCGCCCGACCGGCGTCGGCGTCGCGCTCGAGCCGATCGCCGCAGGCGAGCTCAGGACGAGCCGTCCGCGCCTGTAGAGGCGCACGCGCTTCTCGGTGAGGTCGACCGTGATGCGGGTCCGCACGAGCTGCCGCCGGACGTCCGACGCACGAACCCAGCCGGTGCTCCCGTTGGGCCGGATCGGAAGCGCCACGTGCAGCCAGGTCGCGCGGCAGCGCCCGTCGAGCTGCTCGCCCAGCACGCCGAGCACCATCGGGACGCCGTTCACGTTCAGCACCTCGAAGCGCGCGAGCCGGCGGCGTCCCGGCTCACGGTAGGCGGCGGTCGGGCGGAGCACGACGGCCGCCCACGCGGCCCCGGGCGACCCGAGCGAACGCTGGGAGCCGGCAGCGCACCGCTTCACGACCGTCTTGTGAACGGCCGCGACCGTCTTCTGGGCGTCGGCGATGTCGTGCTCGCGAGCGCTGCCGCCGCAGCCCGCGACCACGATGAGCACCGTCACCACACCGATCCCCGATCTCACCCTTTCTGACATTCCCCCGATCCGCACGTCGTACTAGATTGAGTAGCAATGATGAGCCCGCGTCGTGCACTCCGGCTTCCTCACCGGCACCGTGCCGTCAGCACGCACGTCGTCGCCCAGCGAGCCGGAGTTCCCTACGAGCTCGAGCGCACCGTCTGTCGCGAGTGCTCGCGGGTGCTTTCCGAGAAGCCGCTCCGCCGCACCGCGGCATAGGGCGACCCGAGCGGCGGGCGGGGGTCGGCCTCGCCGCGATTCGGCCAGAAGGCGAGCGCACGCTCGGCCTGGGCCACAATCGTCAGCGACGGGTTCGCGCCGAGGTTCGCGCTGACGGCGGCGCCGTCGACGACGTGGAGACCGGGATCGGTCCACACCCGCTGCCAGCCGTCGAGCACGCCGTCCTCGGGCGTGGCCCCGATCGGTGCGCCGCCGAGGATGTGCGCCGTGAACGGCCGGCTCAGAAGCACCTCGTTCAGGGCGGAGCCCGGCAGGCCGCCCATCGCTTCGGCGGCGTGCCGTGCCGCCTCGTTTGCCTCGGGAATCCAGGTCGGCGACGGTTCGTGCCCGCCGCGCTCGGTTCGAAGCCGGCGTCCGGTCCAGCGGAGCCGGAGCGCGTTGTCGTGCGCCTGCATCACGAGCAGGATGACCGTCCGCTCGGCCCAGCGCCAGGGGAGGTGCGCCTGGACGGCATAGAGCGGGTGGCGCAACAGCGTGCCGAGCCAGCGCAGGGGCCGCGGCCCACGGCCGGCCCCGTCTACGAGGACAGTCGAGAAGAGCCCCATCAGGCTCGAGCCCTTCGGATAGCGCACGGGCTCGATGCGCGTGTCGGCGTTCGGGTGGAAGGACGAACCGATCGCGATGCCCTCCGAGTAGTCCACCTTTGCGTTGCGCGCGCCGGCGCCGACGATCGTCTCCGAGTTCGAGCGGACGAGGTCCCCGACATTCGGGCCGCCGACGCCGGAGCGGAAGAGGAGCTTCACGGTGCCGAGGACCCCTGCGGCGAGGATGACCTGCTCGGCGCGGAAGAGCTCCGGCCGCCGGCGCAACCAGGCACCCGGGCGATGTGTCTCGACCTCCCAGCCGCCGTCGACGGGGCGCAGCAGCGTCGCCTCCCGCTCCGCGTGGACGACGGCGCCGCCCTCCTCGGCCAGACGCAGGTAGTTGCGGTCGAGCGTGTTCTTCGCGCCATACCGGCAGCCGACCATGCAGCCGCCGCAGCGCACGCAGAGGTCGAAGTCGACGGCGACCGTCGTGTGCTCGAAGGTGTCCTCTACGCCCATCCGGCGCGCGACCGTGCGCACGATCTCGTCGGCCGGGGTCTCGAACGGTGTCTCAGTCGCGCCCAGCATCAGCCGCGCGCGCTCGTAATGCGGCGCGAGCTCCGCGCGCCAGTCGGCAACATCCGCCCACTGCGCGTCGTCATAGAAGGGGTCGAGCGGTTCATAGAGCGTGTTCGCGTAGCCGAGTGACCCGCCGCCGACTCCCGCGCCGGAGAGGACGACGAGATCGTCGAGCACCGTCAACCGCTGGATACCGCGCAACCCGAGGCGCGGCATAAAGAGATAGCGGCGGAGATTCCAGTTCGTCCGCGCGAAATCCGCGGGCGCGAAGCGGCGCCCAGCTTCGAGCACGGCAACGCAGTAGCCCTTCTCGGTCAGGCGGAGCGCGGCGACGCTGCCGCCGAAGCCGCTGCCGACCACGAGCACGTCGACCTCCTGCACGCTCACCGCTGCGAGGATACCCCGGCGCCCCCGCGGGTACTGTGACGCCCCCGGTGCGCCGTCTCATCGTCCCGTTCGTGTTCCTGCTCGTCGCCTCGACCGCGACCGCGGCGACGATCCGCGGCACGACGCGCGGCGAGCTCGTCGTCGGCACTCCGAGCGCCGACCGCGTGCTTAGCGGCGCGGGCGCCGATCGGGTGCAGATCGCGTTCGGCGGCGCGGACAGCGCGGACTGCGGCGCGGGGCTCGACATCGTCAGCGCCGACTTGTCGGACCGGATCGCCGCAAGCTGCGAGATCGTGTCGCGGCGGATCTCAGTCGACCCGTACGCAAACTCCGACAGCCAGCACGAGTCGGCCGTCGAGCCGGACAGCTTCTCGTTCGGCAACACGATCGTCGCCGCCTTCCAGGTCGGGCGGCGACAGGCCGGCGCAGCCTCGAACATCGGCACCGCGACCTCGCACGACGCCGGCAGGACGTGGACGCGCGCGTTCCTCCCTGGGACGACGGTCAACGCGACGCCGGCAGGACTCGAGACGGCCGCGTCCGATCCGAGCGTCGCGTACGACTCGGTGCACGGCATGTGGCTCGTGAGCACGCTGGCGGTCGCGCGCGGCGACTCGCACGTCTACGTGGCCCGCTCGAGCGACGGCGTGAGCTGGTCGGCGCCGGTCGATGCGGCGGCCGGCCCGATCCTCGACAAGGAATGGATCGCGTGCGACAACGGCACCGCGAGCCCGTTCAGGGGCCGTTGCTACCTCGAATACACCGACGATCAGAAGAATTTCACGACGAGCCAGTTCTCGACGGACGGCGGCGCGACGTGGTCGCCGCCGGTTCGCGCGGGCTCGTTCCTCGTCGGGACGCAGCCGGTGATCCTCCCGAGCGGCACGCTCGTGGTCGTCGCGGGGGACTACCGCGGCGACGACGCACTGGCGGGCTCGATGGTTTCGCTCCGCTCCACCGACGGCGGCGCGACGTTCGCGCGCTTCACGGTCTCCGACCTGCAGGCGGCGGACAACAGCCCGATGCGGGCGATCGCTCTCCCCTCGCTCGACGTCGACTCAGCGGGGACGATCTACGCCGTGTGGCACGACTGCCGCTTCCGTACCGCGTGTCTTCGCAACGACATGGTGCTCTCGACCTCGACGGACGGGCAGACGTGGACGCCGCCGGCCCGCGTGCCGCTCGCGGCCGCCTCGTCACAGTTCAGCGCGTTCATCCCCGGCGTGGCCGCCGACCCGGCGCGGCCCGGACACCTCGGCCTCGTCTACGCGTATTACCGCTCGGGGTCGAGCGTGCTCGGCATGGGCTTCGTGCAGTCGCGCGACGGCGGAAGGACGTGGACCGCGCCGCAGCGCCTCGACGTCCAGCCGATACCGGTCACGTGGCTGCCGCAGGCCGAAGGCGGCCGCATGGTGGGCGACTATTTCTCGGTGTCGTACGCGGGCACACGCGTCGTGCCGGTATTCGCGCTCGCGATCTCACCGCTGGGAACGCGCTTCCGCCAGGCGATATTCGCCGCGTCGCTACGGGCGCTCGGGTAGGGCGTCCGCGAGCGCCCGAAGCGTCCCGCCCGCGGCGGAGTCGATCGTGACCGACGCACGCGAGTGGAACTGGGTCGCGTCACGGTTGACGATCGCGAGCTCCCCGCCCGCGGCGAGCGTCTCGAGCGGCAGCCCGGCCACGGGGTAGACCTCGAGGGACGAGCCGACGACGAGCAGGAGCTGGGCCTGCGCGGCCAGCTGCGTGGCCCGCGCGATCGCCGCCGCCGGCAGCAGCTCTCCGAACAGCACGACGTCGGGCTTGAGGATTCGCCCGCACGTCGGGCACGCCGGCACGGGCAGCAGCTCGAGCACCTCGTCGAAGGTGACGACCGCACCGCAGGCGAGGCAGCTCGACGTGCGGATCGAGCCGTGTACCTCGACGAGCGCCCGCGAGCCCGCGCGTTCGTGCAGCCGGTCGATGTTCTGCGTGATCACCGCGCGGACCCAGTCCTGGTCCTCGAGCTCGGCGAGCACGCGATGCCCGTCGTTCGGCTCGGCGGCGCCGAGCATCGCGAGCCGCCGGCCATAGAACTCCCAAACCTTCGCCGGGTCCTCGAGGAATGCGTCGATCGTCGCGTACTCCAGCGGGTCGTACTGCGCCCAGATCCCGCTCGGCGAGCGGAAGTCGGGGATGCCGGACTCGGTGCTGATCCCGGCGCCGGTCAGAACGACGCAGGGTTGGCGATCCTGCATCAGCTCGGCCAGGCGAGCGACGCTCATAGCGTGGTGCGCCGCAGCGCGAGCGCGCCCGCCGCAAGCACGGCGGTCGCAGCCAGTGCGAGCGCCGCGGTGACGAGCGATCGGTGGCGGGCGACGAAGCTGCGCGTGTCGACGACGCGGTAGAGCGGGTTGGCACGCTCGGGACCGAGCGCTCCGCGCTGCGTTCGGTCGAGCCCGAGCGCTGCGCGCGGGAGCCGCGCGAACTCGTAGACAGGCGCAGACACGCGACCACCGTAGTAAAGCGTGAACGGGCCCCGGTGGCCGGCTTCGAGCAGCAGCGTCCGTGGGTGCGCGAACGCCTGAATCCGGATGCCGCGCAGCGGAGCGTCGTCGCCGTTGACGATCCGGATCCGCAGCACGCGCGCGCGCACCGCGAGCGGCACGACCGTGGCCCTATCGCGCCCGACCCGGACGAGCGTGCCGGCCGCGACCACTCCGGCCCCGGTCGAGACGGTGAACGAACGGTCGTAGCGCGGCGCAGCCGCGGAGATCCGCAGCTCGTCGACGGGTACGCGGCTGCCGAGGTCGACGACGACGACGGACGCACCGGCCCGCACGCGAGCCGGCAGCCGAACGAGCCGCGGCTGCGGCGGCGCAGCCTCGACCATGACTCCGTCGATGCGCGTCACGCTCGTCGCATGGAGCTCGAGGTAGCGGAAGTCGGTCGGCGGAATGAGCGCGGTCGTACTTCGCGCGGGCATCGCGCCGCCGACCGCGTAGATCTCCGTGGTCGAGAGCTGCGTCCACGCCCTCCGGTCGGCGCTGCCGAATGCGGTGACGCTGCCGACGAAGCGGCCGTCGGGGACTTCGAGGGTGATCCGGTCGACGATTCCCGCCGCAGGCCCGCGGTCGACGAGTGCGACCGCGGCGGCGGCGCGACGGCCGCTGTTGAGGACGCGCAGTCGGCGATCGACCGTCGCGCGTGACCGTGGCGCCGGACGCCACGGCACGGCCCGGCCGAGCGCATCGGCGACCCGCACGTCGGAGAAGTCCTCGCGCGCGTGGGCATACATGCTTCCGTCGGGCACGAGCTCGACCGGGCCGGCGCCCTCCGGCCGCACCGTGCGCTCGTACCGAAGGTGGTCCAACGGCAGCGCCGGTACGCCGGTCGCGGCGGCGACGGCGAGGAGCGCGATCACGCCGTGGCCTCCTTGCGCATGCGCTGATAGGCGAACGCGCCGGCGAGGAGCACCAGGCCGAGCGCGAGGAACGACGCGACGCGCCAGATCGACTCGAGCGCGGCGAGGTCGACGATGAAGACCTTGCCGACGGCGAGGCCCAGGAGGGCGAGCCCCGCCAGGCGAAGCGGCCGCAGGTCGCGAACCAGCCCCGCGACGAGCGAGCCGAACCCGAGTGCGGCCCAGAACGCGGACAGCACCAGCTGCGCATGCTGCTCGACGCCGCCGGGGTGCGCGCCTGCAAGGTCGACGACGAGCAACGAGCCGAGGTAGAGGGCGAAGCCCGCCGCGATCGGCTTCAGCGCGGCCTTCTCGTTTTCACGAACGTCTTCGAGGAGCAGCTTCCTCACGAGCACGATGCCGGCGACGACAAGGGCAAGCGCGACGGTCGCGTTCGGGACGGAGTCGAGGCCGTAGGCGAGCGCCCTCGGCGGCGCCTCGACGACCAGGGAATGCCCCGCTGCGAGCACGAGAAAGGCGATGCTTCCGAGGTAGCCGCGCTTGTCGCCGGTGCGCTTCGCGACCCACGCGAGGAGCACGCCTTCCGCCGCCCAGCCGGCAACGAGCGCCGGGCCGTCCAACGCGAGAGCGAGCCCGACCGCGGCGAGCGCGGCGCCGACCGCGGCGAGCAGGGCGCCGACCTCGCCGCTGACGCGCCGGCGGAGGCTCGCGATGCCGAGCGCCGCGTGGGCGGCGGCGACCGCGAGCACCCACGCGGTCGCTCCCATGCGGTTGTCCGCCGAATGGAGCATCGCCCAGCCTCCGCCCGCGGTAAGCGCGGCGTTCGTGAAAAGGAGCGATGCCGACGACAGGCGCAGCTTCGTCGTCGGCACGCGCAGCTCGTAGCCGAGCGCCGCGACGACATACAGGGCCCAGAAGATCCCTGTGACAGTGAGCGCGAGCCCGAGCCGGCGATCGCGCTCGCTCTCGATCCAGCTTGCGGCCTGCGGCGCGCTCACGACGTACGTGAGGACGGCCAGCCAGCTCCAGCGGCGCCAGATCAGGACGCCGACGCAGCCGACGAGCGCGAGCGCCATGAAGACGAGGCCGGCCGTGCTCGTCCCGGCCCCGACGAGCACCGGCGCGAGCAAAGCGCCGACGATGCCGATGCCGGCCACTTCACGGGAGTCCCAGCGCACGGCAACCGCAGTCGCGGCAACGCCGGTCAGACCCGCGACGGCGAGGCCGGGAGCGCCGGATACGAGGTGATACACGCTGGTGGCGGTCGTATCGCTCGCGTAGAGGGCGGCGAAGCCGGCCGCCACCGCCGCGCGCGCGGCCTGCGTCCGGCCCCTTCGCTCATACAGCCACACGCCGACGAGCAGGAGCGCGGTCGAACCGGCGAATGCGAGAACGACCCGCGTCGCCTCGTCGATCCAGCCGTTGTGCACCGCCATCACGAGGAAGAACACGGCGGCCAGCACGACCGCGATGCCGCCGACCCAGCCGAGCACGCGCCCGCCCAGCAGCTCCTCGAGGTCGACGGGCTCCCGCCGTGCCGGTGGCGCCGCCGCCCGAGCCTGAGCGAGCGGTGGAACCGGCGCCGTGCGGGAGGGCTGCGGCGGCACAGGCGCGGCGCCGGTGCCGAGCAGCGCCTCCAGCGACTTCACACGCTCTTCGAGGTACCGCAGACGGGTCTCGACCGTGGCCTCCATGTGACTTCCTCCTCCGTCACTTGTCATAGCACGTCTGCTATATCTTTATAGCGGATTTGCTATGGACGTCAAGCCCGTGCGAGACTCGGGCGGTGACCGGCTTCACCTGCTCCACCGCCGTCCGGGTGCGCTTCGCGGACACCGATGCCCAGGGAATTGCGCACAACGCCTCGTACCTCGTCTGGTTCGAGGTCGCACGCGTCGAGTACCTCCGCGAGCACGCCGGCGGCTACCAGGCGCTGCGCGACCGCGGCATCGAGGCGCTCGTACTCGAGTCCTTCTGCCGCTACCGCGTGCCCGTGCGGTTCGACGACGTCCTCAACGTGCACACGCGCTGCGTGGACGTGAGAGGTGCGCGCTTCCGCTACGAGTACCTGATCGTCCGTGACGACGGAACGGTCGTCGCCGAGGGCTGGACGAAGCACGCGTGCGTGGAGTCGGCGACGCTCAGGCCCACTCGCGTGCCGGAGTGGCTGCTCGACGCTATTGCGTCGGCTGAGGCGTCTGCGTCGTCGTCGTCTGCGTCGTCGTCGTAGGTGGCTTCGACTTCTTCTTCTCCGGCTTCGGCCCGAGGCGCACGAGCTTCGGCTCGGCGCGGTACGACGAGTACCACGTGTCGTGGTAGAGCAGCTTGCCGTCGTCGGCATAGACGTCCCGCGTGACGCTCGTCGAGAGTGCGGGCACGCCGTCGTCGTCGACGACCTTCTCGCCCGGCTTCAGCGTCGGATCGACCGTCTTCTCCACGGGCGGCACGCCGTGCGGGCTGAGCGGGCTCGTCGAGCTCTCGACCCGGCGGTGCACCGGCGTGCCGTAGAGGTTGACGGTGAGCGAAGAAGAACTGACGAACGTGCGCAGCAGGAGCCAGTTGCCGGTGTCGTTCACGAACTTGAGGTCGACGCTTGGATAGTCCACCGTCGCGTCACGTCCCTGCGGGTAATGGCTGATGTAGAGCGCGTGGTTCGTCCGCTCGGTGATCTTCAGGCCCGCCTCGAAGGCCGCGTTGAAGACCGTGGTCGAGACCTGGCAGACGCCACCGCCGAGACCGGTCGTCAGCTCGCCGTTCACGATCACCGGCGCCTCGAGGAAGCCCTTCGCAGCGTTGCGGTCGCCCGTCGTCTTGTTGAACGAGAAGGTCGCGCCCGGCGCGATGAGCGCACCGTCGACGAGGTGCGCGACGAGCTGCACGTTGTGGATGCGGTTTGCGATTCCGCCGTAAACCGTCGTGTAGCTGCCGACGATGTCGCGGATGCGCATCGCGCGCGCCGCCGCCGTCGAGAGCTTCGCCTGGGCTTCGACGACCGGCAGCCGTGCGACGCGCAGCCCCGGCCGGCGCTTCAGGGCGGCGGCGAGCACCGCGTCGGCGGTGGCGACCGCGTCGAGTCGGATGCCCGGCTGCGCCGGCACGACGTGGACGCGTGAGCCGTCGACTACAAACGCAGCGTCTCTCGCGGGCTTCTCGACGCGCTTCCCCAACTTGACGAGCCACTGGTCTGCAGCCGGCCCACCAAGCGTCAGCTCCGTGCGGCCCTCCGCCGGCAGCTCGAGCAGCCGCACGAGCCTGCGCGGCGAGAGCACCCAGCGCGTCTTGCCGAGCTCGAGGTGGACGGGCGCCGAGAGCGCAAGGCGAGCCTGGCGCGCAGCGCGTGCGAGCGCCACGCCGTGGATCTGCGGCTGCCGCATGCGGAACGGAAGCTCGACCTCTGTCGAGGAGCGCTCGAGTGCGGCGAGCTCGTGCACGATCGTCTTCGCAGCAGCGGCGCGGTCGAGAACGCGCCCCGGCTGCGCCGGCACGACGACGATCTTCAGCCCGTGCCGGACGACGGCGGCGTTCCTCGGCGCGCGGTTCACTGCCTCGGCGATCAGCCCGAGCTTGTATTGAAGCGCGCCCCTCAGGACGCTCGTGCGCGGCGTGACGTCGGCCCCGAAGACCTGGACGTCCAGGCGCTTGAAGCCGCGAATCGGCCCGAAGCCGTCGCCCTGGCGCTGTGCCGCGGCGACGGCCTCCGCCCAGTCCGGTTCGACGCCGAGCTCGATCGGGCGGATCGCGTAGCGCTTGCCGCCCGCGAGGAAGACGACCGGCTTCCGCGCGAGTGCGTCCGAGCGGCCCTGGAGCAGCCGGCGCGCGTCTTTCGCCTCGAGCCCGCCGACGTCGATGCCGTCGATCGTCACCCCGCCTGCGAGGGTCGTCGGCGAGCCGGCGAAGACAAGCCCGAGCACGACGGCGAGCGCCGCGAACGAGAGCAGCAGAAAGAGAAGACGCCGGCGCACCGCCTCCAGAGTAGCGAGGGCTCTGGCGGGAACCGGCTAAAAAACGAACAGCTCGACGCCGCCCGAGACGTTGAGCTCGATGCCGGTGATATACGAGGCGAGGTCGGAGCAGAGAAAGGCGATGGCGTTCGCGATCTCCTCCGGCTTCCCCGGCCGCTTCAGGGCCGTCCGGTTCACGATCCGCTCGTTCATCTCGGCGTTCGCCATGTTGAAGGCCTCGGTGCCGATCACCCCGGGGACAATGGCGTTGCAGGTGATCCCGTGGCGGGCGCCCTCCATCGCGAGCGTGCGGGTGAGGCCGAGCAGCCCCGCCTTCGTCGTCGAGTAGCTCGCCTGGCCGAAGCCGCCGAGCGTTCCGGCGACGGAGGCCATGTTGACGATCCTCCCCCAGCCCCGTTCCCGCATGTGCGGCCAGACGGCCTGCGCGCAGTTGAACGCTCCCGTGAGGTTGACCCGGAGGTCGCGTTCCCAGAGCTCGGGCGACTGGTGGTGGAACTGCGCGGTGTGGTCGAGCGTGCCGGCGTTGTTGACGAGGATGTCGACGGAGCCGAGCTCCTCGACGGTGCGCGCGACCGCCGCGTCGACCTCTTCTCGGTTCGTGACGTCGCAGCGGACGGCCAGGGCGCGCCGCCCCATCGCCTCGATGTCGTGCACTGTCTCCTCGGTGTGCACGAGCCCCTGCTGGCGGGCGACGGTCGCGAGCGCGCCGTAGCGGTCCGTCTCCTCGGAGAGCTGTGACTCGACGAGCAGGTCGGCGACGACGACATCCGCGCCGGCCTGCGCGAGCGCCAGCGCGTCGGCGCGACCCAGCCCGCGCGACCCGCCGGTGACGAGCGCGATACGCCCCGAGAGATCGATCTCGATGCTCACGACGAACGGAGCCTAACCCGCGCCAAGTGACAACTTGTCACTTGGTCAGTCCTTCGGCAGGAAGATCTCCTTCGCGATCACGAGCCGCTGGATCTGTGAGGTGCCCTCGTAGATCTGGAACAGCTTCGCGTCGCGCATGAGCTTCTCGACCGGGTACTCCTTGATGTAGCCGTACCCGCCGAAGACCTGGACGGCGTCGGTCGTCACCTTCATCGCCGTATCCGCAGAGAAGCGCTTCGCGAACGACGAGTAGAGCGTCGCCTTGCGGCCGTAGCCCTGGTCGAGCATCCACGCGGCCTGCCAGCAAAGGAGGCGCGAGGCCTCGATCTCCGTCGCCATGTCGGCGATCATGAAGTTGACGCCCTGGTGCATCGCGATCGGCACGTCGAACGTGACCCGCTCCTTCGCGTACTCGACAGCGTGCTCGTACGCCGCCTGCGCGACGCCCACCGCGCCGATCGCCGTCCCGGGCCGGGTGAAGTCGAGCGTCGCCATCGCGATCTTGAAGCCGTCGCCCTCCTCGCCGAGCCGGTTCTCCACCGGCACACGGACGTCGTGGAGCGCGAAGGCCGACGTGTCGGTTGCGCGCTGCCCCATCTTGTCGAGATGCTGCTCGATCGTCACGCCCGGAGCGTCCATCGGGACGACGAAGGCCGACATCCCCTTCCCGCCGCCCTTCGGGTCGGTCTTCGCGAACACCACCGTCCACGCGGCGTAACCCGCGTTCGTGATGAAGGTTTTCGAGCCGTTGATCACGTACTCGTCGCCCTCGCGGACGGCGGTCGTCTTCAGCGAGGCGACGTCGGAGCCTGCACCCGGCTCCGAGAGGCCGAAGGAGCACAGGATCGGCTCTTCGAGGAGCGGCGTGAGCCACTTCGCCTTCTGCTCGTCGCTGCCGGCGATGATGACGGGGCCGGCACCGAGGCCGTTCGCCGTGATCGAGGTGCCGATGCCGGAGCAGCCCCAGTAGAGCTCCTCGCCGACGAGCAGCCCGTCGAAGCAGGAGAGGCCGAGGCCGCCGAGCTCCTCGGGGACGTGGAGATTCATCAACCCGAGGTCGTGCGCCTTCGCGATCACGTCGGCCGGGTGCTGCATCTTCTCGTCGTACTCGGCCACCTTCGGCCGGATCTCCTTCGCCGCGAACTGGCGCGCGAGCTCGCGGAGCGCCTTCTGCTCGTCCGTCGGCGCGAACGAGACTCCCGTCGCGGTTCCCTGCTCGATCGTGGCCATGATCTCCTCTGAAAAGGCTCGTTGACTGACTAGTCAATCGAAGTCTAGCCGAGGGCGGCTGAGAGCGACAGCCCCGACGAGAACGAGTCCGAAGGCGGCGGTCCGGAACGGCCCTCGCCAACCGCCGGGGAGCGTTTCCGCGAAGAGGAGCATTCCGGCGAGGATGGGCAGGGCGTTCGTCCAGAGCACCGCGAGGCCGGCGGTTGCGAGCCGCCGCCCGCGCTGGAAGGCGAACTGGAGGCAGACGAACCCGAGCCCGTGGCAGGCGAGCACCGCGGGGACGAAGAGCAGCCGGGCTCCGCCGAGCACCGCGGCCTTCGTCCCGACGTCGCCGGCGGCGTAGAGCACGCCGGCCGCCGTGCCGAGGCCGGCGCCCGCGGCGAGCAGCGCCGCGGCGAGCCCGGCAACCGCGAGCGAGACGACCATCCAGATCGCCACGGAGCTGGGCGTCCCCGAGCCGGATCCGCCGTGCGAGCCGAGCGAGAGCCCGAGCAGGCCGAGGCCGCCGAGCGCGGCGGCGACCCCGAGCCGCTCGGCTCGGTGAAGCCGCCCAGCACCGAGCGCGAGCACGCCGACACCGCCGGCCGCGGCCGCCTGCACGAGCGAAAGCGGCGCGAGCCGAAGCGCGGCAACGTAGAACACCCAGCCGCCGATGCCCGCCAGGAAGCCGGCTGTCCAGCGGCGATGGCGGAAGAGCAGGGCGAGCGACCGCAGGGGGCGGCGAAGAGCGAGCGGCGGCAGCGAGCGGGCAGCCTCGTGCTGGAGCGCGTAGCCGCCGTTGATCGCGACGGCCGACGCGACCGCGAGCAGGAGCCCGAGCGCGGTCACTGGAACGGAAGGTACGACTCGGCCGCGAGCGCGGCCACCCCGACGCGCGGGAGATCGCGCCGTCGTTCGTACACGACGAAGCGAGGCTCCCACGTCGGGAAGAACTTGCGGTTGAAGAGAAGCAGGTTGTCGAGCTGGAACCAGCCCTTCAGGTGCCGGAGCGCCACGGCCTCGGCCCGTTGCGCCGGAGTCAGCTCCGCGTCCGGCGCGAGGAGCGCGGCGAACGGCGCGAAGTTCAGCGACACCCGGGCCAGCCCGTTCGCACGCGCCCACTCGATCGACCGGCAGATGAGCCACTCCGTGAACCCGTTCGGGACGTCGTCGCGCCGCGGCATCGACGAGAGCGAGAGCGCCGAGCCGCGGCACGCGACGGCGAAGTGCAGGAACCCGGCTGCACGGCCGTCGGCGTCGAAGCCGACGACGAAGAGCGCGTCGTCGTCGCCGAGCCGGAAGAGCGCGTCGATCGCCATCACGAAGCCACGCTCCGGAGCGTCGCCGCGCCAGTCGCGCGCGATCTGTTCGAGCTCGCCGCCCAGATCGCCGTCGATCTCGCTCGGCCGCAACGTGCGAACGGTGAAGCCGGCGGCCGTCAGCCGGTGCACCGACTGGCGTACTTTCCGGATCGGCCGCCCTTCGAGCGAGAACGTCGCCGTGTCGACTACGGCCTCGTCGCCGTGGTAGAGCGCGTGCAGGCCGAGCGACCGGTACAGGTCGAGCGACGCCTCCGAGACGCCGAGGACTGCGACGCGCCACCCGCGCTCGTGTGCGAAGTCGATGAACCGGCGCACGAGCTCCGGACACACGGGGGCCTGACCGATCGGGTCACCGGCGACGATGGCGACGCCGCCGACGACGCGGTAGGCGAGGAACGCCGACTCGCACTCGGAGAAGAAGTACGACTTGTCGGCCCGTAGCGCGAACGGCGCGAGCGTGTCCGCCCCCCACTCGCCGACGAGGGCGCCGGCGAGCAGGCGTTCGTACGGGTCCTGTTTCAGCCGGTAGCGCCAGGGTGCGAGCCACTCGACGAGCAGAAGCGCGAGTGCGCCGGCACCGAGCAGGAACGTCGCGATCGGGAACCAGTCGGCGACGGCGCCGCTCAGATGGTCTGCGCCGCGAAAGCTCATGCCGGCGAGTGCGCGGACCGTCACGCGCAGGGCGAAGGGAACCGTGTACGGCTGATCCGCCATGAGCCGGTTCACCCAGAGCGCCACCAGCCCGTACGCGACGATGCCCGACGCTGCGACGGCGGCGTGGAGGAGGACGCGAGGCTTCGCCTCGGGATCGCCGCGGAGCCGGAAGTCGCCGCGGCGTGCGAGGAGCGCGACCACGACGACGGCGGTGACGATCGCTCCCTCGTCGAAGCGCCGGCCGATGTTCAGCGCGAGGAGCGCCGTCAGCAGACCGGCCGCGATCTGCCACGCTCGGCGGTTGCCGCGCGCGAGGCTGCGGGCCGACACGACGAGTGCGGCGGCGAGCGGTGCGACGAGTGCCTTCGAGAGCCCGTGCACGTGCGCCGGATCGAGAGCACTGACGAGCGTGCCCCGGTGCTCGGGGAAGACGGCGTCCCACGCCGCGAGCAGGCCGACGCCGGCGACGAGCCACGGCAGCACGACCCGCGAACGCGGCCGCGACGAGCTGCGCTCCCGGCCGAGCAGCGCGCCGGCAGCTCCGGCGAGGACGGCAGGCACGATCACGGCCTGTTCGAAGGCCGCCGCGCGGAACGCTTCGTTCGCGGAGATCTGCCGGACGACGAGGATCGAGAGCCCGTTCGCCGCATAGAGCCAGCCGCCCACGGCCGGGCCGAGCAGAAGCCCGGCCGTGAGGCGTCCCCGTCCGCCCATCTCGCAAGCAGTCCAAGCAGGACGGCAGCCGTGAGCCAGACCGCGACGTAGAGGAACAGCGGCACGGAAGCGCGATGCGAGAGCTCGTCCAGCGGCAGCGCGTCTCTCTCTACCGGCCCCGGGAGCGATCCGAGCGGGCGGGCGACGTAGAACCATCCGCTCGTGGCGAGGAGGACGGCGAATCCGAGCGTGGCGGCCGCCGCCGCACGCGCCGTCCTAGCCATGCGCGAGCCTCGACGCCGCCGCGAGGTAGGCAACCCGCGCGTTGTTCCGCCAGATGGCCCAGTTGTGCCCTCCGTATACGAGCCGGTAGCGGTACGCAACCTGCAACCTCGCGAGCTCACGCGCGAAGGCGGCGTTCTGGCCACGCAGCCGATCGGTCGAGCCGGAGTAGAACCAGAAGTAGGTGCCGAAGCGCCGAAGCTGCGGCGCGACGCGCGAGACGAGAAGTCGCGGGTCGTTCGCGGCGGCGAGCTGCAGCTCCGGGCCGAAGATGGAGCGCAGCCTGTCCGGCCGCATATAGCCGGACCAGCTCTGCACGACGGCGAACTCGCGCGGATGGTGCAGCGCGATGTCGACCGCGCCGTATCCGCCCTCCGAGAGGCCCGCGATCGCGCGTCCCTTCCCCGTGGCGATCGTGCGGAAGTGTGAGTCGACGTAGCGCACGAGATCGTGTGAGACGAACGTCGCCCAGCGGTTGCCCGGCACGGCGCCGTTCACCCACTCTTCATCGGTGAAGGTGCTGGTCGACCCGAACGGCATCACGAGGATCAGCGGCTGCGCACGCCGCCGCGCTGTCAGCGTGTCGTCGACGATCCCCATCTGAACGGTCGCGAGGAAGGCAAGCGGCCGCCCGGGGAAACCGTGCAGCAGGTACAGCACTGCGTAACGTCGCTGCGGATGCTGCGCGTAGCCGGAGGGGAGGTACACGTACGTCTCCTGCCTCCGGCCGCCGAGTGCCGGACTCGGGACGCCGACGCGAAGCGTCGTACCGGGCTGCGTCACGAACGCCGGCTCGCGAGGAGGATCGAAGCCCCTGTAGCTGAGGAAGTTGCCGACGTAACCGCGCGTCCCGAACAGGCCCACGCCCACGAACGCGACGAGGACGGCGACCGTGCAGCCGGCCCCGGGGCGCACGCGAGCCACGCGCTCCGCGCTCACGAACGGAAGCTACTCTGGCCCTCCTGAACCGCACCTTGCTGTCATCACTCGGGGCGGCCCTGGCGTTCCTCGGAATCGCCGGTCCGGCTCCCGCACAGCACGACGACAATGCGTTCCGGTCGGCGGCCCTTGGAGGCAAGCTGCTCCGCTTCGAGTCGTACGTGCCTGCCGACTACGCGACGAGCGGCAAGCGCTATCCCGTCGTCTACTTCCTGCACGGGCTCCCATCTGCGAGCGATGGCTACCGCCAGCTGGGCTTCGTCGACAACGCGCTCGCGGCACTCGGCCGCCCGGCCATCCTGATCGCCCCGCAGGGCGCCCGGGACGGCGACTCCGACCCCGAGTACCTCGACCTCGGGAAGGGGCGGAACTGGGACACCGCGCTCACGCAGGAGCTGCCGCGCATCGTCGACGCGCGCTTCCGCTCGATCCCTTCACGCCGAGGACGCGCGGTGATCGGGCTCTCCGCCGGCGGCTACGGCGCGATGCATCTCGGGCTCGAGCACCTCGGTCGGTTCTCCGTCGTCGAGTCCTGGAGCGGTTACTTTCATCCGACTGATCCTTCCGGGACTCGCTCGCTGGACCTCGGATCGAAGAAGGACAACGACGCGAACGTCCACCGGCAGCTCGCGCGGCTGCGGGTGCAGCTTCGGTCGCTGCCGGCGTTCATCGCGTTCTACGTCGGCAGGGACGACAACCGGTTCGCGGCCGAGAACGAGGTGCTGAACCGGGAACTCTCGCGCGCCGGAATCGAGCACGTCTTCCGCCTCTACGCGGGCGGCCACGACAACGCGCTGTGGGGCCGCTACGCGCCACAGTGGCTCGCGCTCGCTCTGGCCCACCTCGCACCGGCGGGTTAGGGCTGCTCTACCATGCGGTTGTGGCGACGACCGCGAAGCAGACCGAGCTCGATCCGCGCGACTTCCTGGCGATCGACGCGCTCCTCGACGACGAGGAGAAGGCGATCCGCGACACGGTGCGGCAGTTCGTCCGGGAGCGGATCGTGCCGGAGGTCGGCGAGTGGTTCGAGCAGGGGATCCTGCCACGGGAGCTCGTGAAGGAGGTCGCCAAGCTCGGGCTCTTCGGGATGCATCTCGACGGCTACGGATTGCCCGGTGCGAGCTCGGTCTCGTACGGGCTGACGTGCCTCGAGCTCGAGGCAGGCGACTCGGGCGTCCGCTCGCTCGTCTCGGTGCAGGGCTCGCTCGCGATGTTCGCGATCTGGCGCTGGGGCTCCGAGGAACAGAAGGAGCGCTGGCTGCCGCCGATGCACGAGGGGGACGCGATCGGCTGCTTCGGGCTGACCGAGCCCGACGCCGGCTCCGATCCGGGCTCGATGCGGACGACGGCGCGGCGTGCCGGCGGGGATTGGGTGCTGAACGGGACGAAGATGTGGATCACGAACGGCACGATCGCCGACGTCGCGATCGTATGGGCGCGCACGGAGAACGGCGAGATCAACGGCTTCCTCGTCGAGAAGGGCATGCCCGGGTTCGAAGCGCCCGAGATGAAGCACAAGCTTTCGCTGCGCGCGTCGGTCACGTCCGAGCTCGTACTGACGGACGTGCGCGTGCCGGAGGAGAACCGCTTCCCGGAGGTCTCCTCGCTCCGCGGGCCGTTGTCGTGCCTGAACGAGGCGCGGTACGGGATCGTCTGGGGCGCAGTCGGCGCCGGGCGGGCGTGCTTCGAGTCGGCGCTCGACTACTCGAAGCAGCGAATGGTGTTCGGCAAGCCGATCGCCGGCTACCAGCTCACCCAGCAGAAGCTCGCCGAGATGGCGCTGGAGATCAACCGTGCGACGCTCGTCGCATTGCATCTCGGACGGATGAAGGACGACGGAACGCTACGCCCCGAGCACGTGAGCATGGGCAAGATGGGCAATGTGCGCGGAGCGATCGAGGTCGCGCGGAGCGCGCGCACCATCCTCGGCGGCAACGGGATCACGCTCGAGTATCCGGTGATCCGCCACATGAACAACCTCGAGTCCGTGCTGACGTACGAGGGCACGCACGAGGTGCACACGCTCGTCGTCGGCAACGCCCTCACCGGAGAGAACGCATTCCGCTAGATCCGAGGATCGCGGCACTCTTCACGGAGGGACGCAACATCGTCCACCTTGCGAGCGTCATGCCCGACGGGGCTCCGCACTCGATCCCGCTCTGGACGATTCTCGAGGAAGGCCGGATCGCGTTCTTCACGCAGCCGATGTCGCGCAAGGCGCGCAACGTCGCGCGCGACCCCCGCGTTGCGCTGTCGGTCATCGACAGCTCGAACCCGTACCGCAACGCGCAGATCCGCGGCCGCGTCGTCGAGGTCGTGGAAGGCGCCCCGGCGCTCGAGGTGATCGACCGCATCTCGCGGTACTACATCGGGGAGCCGTTTCCGATGCGGAGCGGCAACGTGTACTGGATCGAGCCGGAGAAGGCCTACTTCACCGAGCTTCCGTTCCGGCACTAGGGCGGTTCGCCGTCACGAAGGCGCTTCGAAGTCGCGGACATTCCGTAGCCCGTGACTGTCACCGTTCACGGCACGGGTCACGGCTTCGGTGACGTTACGAAGTCGCGAGCATTTCGAGGCGGTGCCTGGGCACCGTCACGGAACCGTCACGGCTCAGGCTTCGCCGTCCCAGTAGTCGACGGCGTCGCTTCGGCGGTAGTAGCGACGGTCCTCCGGCGGACCGGCTCCCACCTTGTCGCTGTCGGGATAGAACGCAGTTCCCTTCCGCAGCGTCGAGAAGATCGCGACGCGGGCCGGCTCGCCGCTTCGGTTCGAGAGCGTGTGCGCCCCCGGCTCCCCCTCCTGGAAGGCGACGACGTCGCCGGGCGCGAGCTCGCGGTCGCCCGCAGGCGTGCGCAGCGTCGGCCGGCCCGCAACGACGATCAGCCACTCCTCGTTCCCCAGATGCCAGTGATACGGCCAAACTCGCGCGCCTGCGGGAAGCTCGTACACGGAGCAGCCGATGAGCTCACCGCCGAGCGCCTCTCGGACGGACACGCGCCGGTGCGCGAAGTCGCCCGGCATCTCCTCCGCCGCATGGACGTCACACTCGAGGAGATTCACGACGCCTCTCCCCGCCAGAGGTGCTTCACCTGCGGCCCGTCGGGGCGGCTCCAGCCGGCGACCAGGCCGACCTCGCCGGTGTCGGGATAGACGCAGACCTCCGGATCGGACACCGTCGACAGCATCACCACGCGGATCGGCTCTCCCGTGTCGTTTCGCACCTCGTGCGCGCCGTCGGGACCACGCCGGAACACGGCCACGTCCCACGGCCGGAGCACGCGCTCGCCCTCGGGCGTCCGCAGCGTCGGCGAGCCGGTAACGACGATCAGCCACTCCTCTTCCGCGAAGTGCCAGTGGTAGGGGCACATGCGCTCACCGGGGCCGAGCTCGTACAGCGTCCCGCCCCAGAGCGTCGCCCCGAGGTGCTCGCCGAACCTCATGGGTGCGTCGTCGAACAGGTTCATCAGAAGCCAACGCCTTCGGGCGGCGGGAGCGGGCTCTTCGGAAGCTCGGCCCGCGCGGGCCCCGCGTTGTACTCGGACGGAGCAGCGTCGTTCGGCCCGTCGGCATAGAAGACGCTCGCGAGCCGCTGGATCTGGCGGCGCCCCGGGCCGAGCTCGAACTGCCCGCCGCCGTACATCTGGACCCCGTTCTCCTCGCACTTCTCGATGCACTCGAACACGCGCTCCAGCGTTCCGAATCGCGACGGCTTGATGTTCAGCCACCGCGGCTCGACGGGCAGCTTGCCGACATCGCCCCACGAGTGAATCGGCGCATCGAAGCTCAGCCGCTCCTCGGCCCCGCGGAGCGCTTCTCGGCACTCGCCCTCGAGCCACGGATCCTCGAGCACGACGTTCGGGAAGCACTCGACGACGGCGCGGTACAGCGCCGGGTCGGGCTCGAGATCGACGGCCGTGCCTCGGTAGTACGCCTTCAGGTCGAGGACGCGCACCCGATCGGTCGCGGCGAGCCGCTCCATCAGCGCGCGGTCCCAGTCCTTCTCGACGTCGAGCTTGAACTCGAGCTCCGGGTTCAGCTCGAGGTACGCGTCGATCTTCGCCCTCGTCGAGGCGACGAAGCGCACCGGCCGGTACGGCCGTCCGACCGCGTCGGCGAGCGAGAGCCCGGCCTGCTGCAGTGCGAGATCAAGCGCCGCGCTCTCGAACGCCCAGCGCCGGTAGTCGCGCGACGCGTCCATCCGCGGCTCGTCGGCCCACAGCACGAGCTCGTCGAGCCGGCGCGAGTACTCGTCGAGCGTCCACGTGCCCGCGAGCATCTCGTCGGCGGGGAAATCGGCGTGATCTTCCGCCGTGTACGTGACGTCCTCGCCTTGACCCTCGACCTCGCCGCCATGGAGCACCACGGTCGACGTGACCCGCGTGAACTCGCTCGAGACCTGGAGCTCCCGGCGTTGGACCCCCACGTCGTCGATGCGGACCTTCAGCGGCGCGAGCGCTGACCAGAGCGACGGCATACTCCGATCCTATGAGGCTCGTCGCCGTCTGCGCAGCCGCTCTCGTCCTCTCGGGGTCTGCGGCCGCCGCTCTCCCGCCGCATGGCGCGCTCGTCCCCGGCCGTTCGCTCGGCGGTATCCGGCTCGGCGATTCGCCGGCGCAGGTTCGGGCCAAGCTCGGCACGTCGTTCGGCGTCTGCCGCGGCTGCACGACGATGACGTGGTACTTCACCTACCGCACATTCGATCGTCGCGGCCTCGCGGTCGAGCTCGACGGCGGCCGCGTCTCCGCCGTTTACACGCTCTGGCGGCCGAACGGCTGGACCGCGCCGCGCGGGCTCAGGCTCGGCGCGGTCGAGGCGCAGATCACGGCCCTCGCGGGTGCGACGATCCCGATCGTGTGCTCCGGCTACGACGCGCGAGTCAGCGACGGCGGTCGCGCCCGCACCGTCTACTACGTCGTCCGCGGCAAGCTCTGGGGATTCGGACTGCTGCAGCCGCGCGCGAACCCGTGCCGCTGATCGGCCTCGCCGACGTCCAGTCGGCGGCGCGCCGCCTCGAGGGCGTCGCTCACCGAACGCCCGTGTTCACGTCGCGAACTCTCGACGAGCTCGTCTGCGCACGGGTGCACCTGAAGGCGGAGTCCTTCCAGCGTGGCGGCGCGTTCAAGTTCCGTGGGGCGTACAACAAGCTGGCGTCGCTGCCTTCCGATGTGCTCGCCCGCGGCGTGCTGGCGTTCTCGTCGGGCAACCACGCGCAGGCTGTCGCGATCGCGGCACGGCTGCTCGGAACGACTGCAACGATCGTGATGCCCGAGGACGCGCCGCCGGCGAAGCTCGACGCCACGCGCGGTTACGGTGCCGAAATCGTCCCGTACGACCGCTGGACGGAGAGCCGCGAAGAGATCGGCGCGCAGCTCTCCGAGGAACGCTCCCTCGTGCTCGTGAAGCCGTACGACGATCCGCTCGTGATGGCGGGACAGGGAACGGCCGCCCTCGAGCTGCTCGACGACGTGCCTGACCTCGACCTGCTCATCACCCCGCTCGGCGGCGGAGGGTTGATCGCCGGCTGTGCGACAGCCGCCAAGGGGCTTCGGCCGCAGATCCGCGTCGTCGGCGTCGAGCCCGCGGGGGGCGACGACACGGCACGGTCGCTGGCCGCGGGCGAGCGCGTTCGCATCGACGTGCCGCGCACCATCGCCGACGGGCTGCAGGCAACTGAGCCGGGTGAGCTCACCTTTGCCGTGAACCGGAAGCTCGTGGACGAGGTCGTCACCGTGAGCGACGACGAGATCCTCGCGGCGATGGCATTCCTGTTCGACCGGCTCAAGCTCGTCGTCGAGCCGAGTGGCGCAGTCGGAGTCGCGGCGCTGCTCACGGCCCGCGCGCGCGGCGAGCGCGTCGGGGTCGTGCTCAGCGGCGGGAACGTCGGCGTCGAGCGGTTCGCCGAGCTACTCGGCAGGCGCGAGTGAAGCGGCGAAGCCTGCGCACACGACGTCGATGACGGTGTGCTCGGCGGCGGTGATCTCGTCGTCACCGTCCGGAAGCTGCCCGAGCACCCAGCCGGTCAGCAGCTCGTCGATGCCCCCGTAGAAGACCACAGCGGCAAGGGCGGGGTCGAGATCCCCGCGGAACTCGCCCGTCTCCTGGCCGCGCTCGATGATGCGGCGGATCGCCTCGATCGGCTTAACGAGGTCGCCGATCCGCTCCTGGACCTCGGCGCTGCGCGCGATCTCACGGATGAGCACGCGAACGACGTCCGGCTCGTGCCGCCAGGTGCGCAGCAGGATCGCCGCCACATGACGAAGCTGGTCGCGCGCCGACTCGCCCGACCGCACGACCGCGTCGATCCGTTCGACGAGCACTCCCCAGTTCTCACGGAAGATCGTCTCGAGCACCTCGTCCTTGGACGCGAAGTAGTGGTAGAGCAGGCCGTGTGCGACGCCGGCCTCCTCGGCGATGTCACCGACACGCGACGTGTGGAAGCCCTTGTGTGCGAAGACGCGCACGGCCGCATCGAGGATCAGACGACGCTTCTCTTCGGCACCGGTTGTGCGCTCGCTCAAGGCCGTCGCAGGGTAGTGGTAGGTTCGCCTCAGATGCAAGCGCTCGGGGGGACGCTCGTGGTCGATTTGACCCGCTACCTGCCCGGGGCGTTCGCCTCGCGGGAGCTCCAGCGTCTCGGGGCGCGTGTGGTTCGCGTGGAAGCGCCGGGCGGCGACCCGATGCGGCACACGGCCGCCGAATGGCATGACGCGTTGAACGCCGGCAAGGAGTCGGTTGTCTGCGACCTGCCGGCGGACGCCGCTTTCGCGCAGGCGCTGCTGGCGCGAGCGGACGTCGTCCTCGAGTCCTTCCGGCCGGGCGTCGCCGCCCGCCTCGGCGTCGGCCCGGACGATGCGCGGGAGGACTGCGTCTACTGCTCGATCACCGGCTTCGGCGTCGGCGGCCCGCACGAGCAGCGCGCCGGGCACGACCTCAACTACCTCGGCTGGGCCGGCTTGCTGCATGCGACGGCCCCCGCCCTGCCCCCGGTGCAGGCGGCCGATCTCGCCGCAGGCGCGCTCGGCGCCGTCACCGAGGTCTTGGCCGCGCTCTTGCACCGCGAGCGTGGCGCCGGCGGAGCGCGCATCGTCGTCTCGATGACGCACGGCTCGCAGCGGCTCGCACCCGGAACGCCGGTGCTCACGGGCGGCTTCGCGTGCTACTCGATCTACGACTGCAAGGACGGACGCCGACTGACGGTCGCCGCGCTCGAGCCGAAGTTCTTCGTGCGCCTCTGCGAGCTCATCGGCCGCCCCGAGCTCGCCGACCGGCAGTACGCCGAGGCCCAGGACGAGCTCGAGCGGGCGCTCGCCGGCGTGTTCGTGCAACAGCCCCTGGAACACTGGCTCCGATTGTTCTCGGGAGACGACGTCTGTGTTGGGCCGGTAGCGACGCCGGCCGAGGGGGCTGCGGAGTTCGGGGTGCGTGACTCCCGTCGCGCGCCGGGGTTGGGCGAACACACTGCAGACTGGCGGCGGGAGCTACAGCGTTGATCGCCGCCTATGCGGCGGCGGTCGCGATCAAGCCCGAGCCGCTCGATTCCCGCATGCTCGTCGCAACCGGAGGGGCGATCGTCAGGGTCACCCCGGACGGCGCGCGCACGCAGCTGCTGGCCGATGCCCAGGACGCCGCCTACTCGCCTGACGGGACGTTCGTCGCCTTCGCGCGCAGCGGCGACCTCTGGCTCGCGAACTCGGACGGCAGCGGGCAGCGCCGCCTCGCCGCGACCCCGAACGTCGATGAGTGGGGGCCGAGTTGGCTGCCCGACGGCAAGTCCCTCGTCTACACGGCCCGGGTCGGCGGACGGAGGACGATCCGGGTCTTCCAGCTGCCGACCGGGCTCTCGAAGCGGATCGCCTCGAGCAACGGCGAGGAGTACGGGGCCGCGGTCTCGGCGGCGGGCCGGCTCGCCTTCGTCTCGACGCGCACCGGAACGCCCGTCGTCTACGCCGCGCCTGCGAACGGCGTGGACGCCTCGGCGTTCAACCCGACTGCGCCCGCGACGCCGGTGGTCGACGTGCACGACCTCGCCTGGTCACCGGACTCGAGCAAGCTCGCCTACGACGTGAAACTCGAGGACGGCACCGCTCCGCTCGTCGTGGACGACGGCGCGACACAGCTCACGCTGCCGGTCGGAACCCAGCCCGTCTGGTCGCCGACCGGAACGCGCATCGCCTTCGCCGACTCGGTGGCGAGCCTCGCGTCGGTCGCCGCCGACGGAACCGATCTCCGTGCCCTCGGCACGGGCGTTCCGCTCGACTGGCGGCGGGTCCCGGTCGGCACGCCGCAGTTCCCGAACCTCGTGCAGCGCCCGCCGAGCGGCCTCGTCGTGTCGGCGTCGCACGGCCGCTGGCACCTCGGATTCACGTCCATGGTCGACAATCGCGGGCCCGGCATCCTCTGGATCAGGGGAACGCGCACTCCGGGATCGCACGTGATGGACGTCCGTCAACTCGTCCAGCTCGCCTCCGGGGCGACACGCGTCGACCAGCAGTCCGGCGAGCTGCGCTACGTCGTCGCGCCGCCGCACTACCACTGGCACCTGATCGGTTTCGACCGCTACGAGCTGCGCAGCGCCGACTACAAGCTGCTCGTGCGCGACCGCAAGAGCGGCTTCTGCCTTGCCGACCACTACGGGCGCGCGACCGGCGTACCGCACGGTCCGCCTCGCTTCCTGGGCCATTGCAAGCAGTTCGACCGGAAGGCCCGCAAGGTGGAAGAGGGATCCTCGGTCGGCTACACGGACCGGTATCCCGCCTTCTTCCACGGGCAGAGCGTCGATATCACGAAGGTGAAAGCCGGCCGTTACTGGCTCGTGCACAGGGCGAACTCGGACTTCCACCTGCGGGAGACGAGGTACGACGACAATGCCGCCTCTCTCCTCGTCCGCATCGTCTGGGACGAGGGCACTCCTCGTGTGACGCCGTTGCACGCGTGCGGGCGCGAGCGCTGCTAGTTCTCCTCGTCCTTCGAGCCGGAGCTGCCGATCCGCCCGAGTGCACGCTGGAACTCGGCCGGGACGATCCACACCTTGTTCGACGCGCCCTGGGCGATCTGCGGAAGGGCCTGCACGTACTGGTACGCGAGGAGCTGCGGGTCCGGGTTGCCTGCGTGAATCGCCGTGAACACCGTGTCGATCGCCTTCGCCTCTCCTTCGGCCCTGAGGATCGTCGCCTCCCGCTGGCCCTCCGCACGCAGCACCGCCGCCTGCTTCTCCCCCTCGGCCGTGAGGATCGCCGCCTGCTTCTGGCCCTCAGCCTGCAGGATCGCGGCCCGCTTTTCTCGGTCGGCGCGCATCTGCTTCTCCATCGACTCCTGTACCGAGGCCGGCGGATCGATCGCCTTCAGCTCGACGCGGTTGACACGAATCCCCCACTTGCCGGTCGCCTCGTCGAGCACGCCGCGGAGCTGCTGGTTGACCTCGTCGCGCGATGTCAGCGTCTTCTCCAACGCCAGGCCGCCGATCACGTTCCGCAGCGTCGTCACGGTCAGCTGCTCGATCGCCTGGATGAAGTTCGCGATCTCGTACGTCGCGGCTTTCGCGTCGGTCACCTGGTAGTAGATGACGGTGTCGATGCTCACGACGAGGTTGTCCTCGGTGATCACCGGCTGGGGCGCGAAGGACACGACCTGCTCGCGGAGGTCGATCAACGGTCGCAGCCGGTCGATGAACGGAACGACGATCGCGAGCCCTGGATTGAGGGTGCGGTTGTACCGGCCGAGACGCTCGATGATTCCGGCTCGCGCCTGCGGCACGATCCTGATCGTTCGCGCGAGTACCGAGAGCACGACGAGAGCGACGACCAGCACGACGATGATGCCCACCAGGTCCACTACTTGACTCCTTTACTCGTAGACGAGCGCCGTGGCGCCCTCGATCTTCACGACTTCGACCTGCGTTCCAGGCTCGAGCACCTGGTCGGGCATGTACGCGCGGGCCGACCACTCCTCGCCGCCGATGCGCACGCGGCCGCCGTTCAGATCCACGCGCTGCAACACGACCGCGCGCCCGCCCTCGAGCGCGGCGGTGCCGGTGCGGATCGCGACCGGCATGCGCAGGTGCGCACGGGCGACCGGGCGCAGCAGTCCGAGCGAAGCGAGCGAGGAGAGGGCGAAGACGAGGAGCTGCAGCCAGACGGGCGCATGGACGACGCCCGCGACCGCTGCCGCGACGGCTGCGAGCGCGACCGGGCCGAGGAAGAAGAGACCCGGCGTGAAGATCTCGCCGACCGCGAGCAGCAATGCCGCGATCGCCCAGGCAAGCCATGCTGCCACGACATTGAGTCTACGGACCGCGCGGGAGGCCGAGGGCGGCCGGAAGGGCGAACAGGTCGTCGATCCGCGGATCGTAGTCGGGACGAAGCCCCATCCGGTCGACGAGGACCGCGTGCATCCCGATCGCGAGCGCGCCTTCGATGTCGTCGGCGACCGTGTCGCCGACCATCGCAGCGTCAGCGGGGACGACCTCGAGCAGCTCGAGCACCGCGCGGAAGATCGAGGCGTGCGGCTTGGTCTTCCCGTGGTGGAACGAGCTGATGCCTGCGTCGATGTCGAGCGCGTGATGCTCGGCGAACTCGTGGACGTCCCGTGCGGAGTTCGAGACGAGGCCGATCTTCAAACCTGCGCGCCGCAGCTCGTCGAGCACCGGCATCACGTCCTCGTACAGCTCGAAGTTCTCGTGCTGCTGCCAGCGGCTCGTGAGCTCGAGCGCGACCTCGTGCGAGGCGGGCTCGGAGCCGCCCATGCCGAGCACGATGCGCTCGGTGAACGCGACCCAGATCTCCTCGTCGTGGTCGAGCTCGGGATGCCGTTTCAGGGCGAGCAGCGCCGCGTCGCGCGCCGCCTCGTACCGAGCGGACTCGAGGGCGAGCCCGTGCCGCTCGCCGCAGCGGACGTAGCCGTCCGGCATGAGCTCTGGTCCCGGCTTCGCGAGCGTGAAGTCGACGTCGAAGAGGACGGCGCGCAGGCTCACAGCAGCCACTCCACCACCTCGATGTGCGGCGAGACGTAGTCGGAGCCACCCGACCACGCCACCGTCTGGGCGATCGTCCAGCCGCGCGCGCGTTCGCGGTCGAGCCCGAGCTCTGAGGTGAGGCGGTCGAGCCGGTACAGCACATCGCGCTTGCTGTGCCCGAGCTCGTTCGAGCGGATGATCGACGCGGCCTGGTACTCCCGCTCGGCCGAGAGGGGCTTCGGATCGATCACGAGCCATGGCTCGCGCTGCGCTGCGAGCACGTTCTCGCCGTGGAGATCCTGGTGCACGAGCACCTGCTCGCCCTGCGTCGGCGCAAGCTCGCCGATATAGTGAAGGGCCGCCTCTCGGAGCCGCCGATCCTTGACGTCGCGCTCGATCTCGTCGACCCAGCGGCCGGTCTCGTCCTCGAGCGTGTGGAAGCCCTCGCCACTCTTCCAGAGCCGCGGCAGCAAGCCGATCAGGACGTCGAGCGCGTCCGGCGACTCCGAGAGAAAGGTCCCCGGCTCCGCGCGCTCGAGCAGGAGCGCCCAGCGTTCATCGTCGCGCGCGAGCAGGCGTACCGCGCCGTCACCGCCCCAGCGCTCGAGTGCGTCCGCCTCCTGCTCGGCCTCGCGGTGCGGGACACCGATCTTCAATACGGCGCGCGTTCCGTCCTGCAGCTCCGCAGGAACGGCGTACCCGGCGGCGCCCGGTGCGTACTGCTCGCCGACCCGCAACCCCCACTCCTTGCAACAACTTGCAACTAGGTCGGGAAGGGCTTCGCGCCACTTCGTCAGGTCCGCGTCGGCCACCGATATGCGCCGGCCTGGCGGTTCGCGAGCGACGGCAGCTTCGCGCGGATGTCGCGCAGGCGTGCGCGGTCGAGCTCCGCGACGATCACGGTCTCCTCGTCGGGCGCCTGCGCGAGCACGGTGCCCCATGGATCGACGATCAGCGACCGCCCGTAGGCGGGCTTGGCGGCGATCGTCTCGCCGACTTGCGCTGCAGCCGCGACGTAGAACTGGTTCTCGATCGCCCGCGCGCGCAGCAGGACGTGCCAGTGGTCGCGTCCCGTCGGCGTGGTGAAGTGGGCGGGAACCGTCGCAAGCTCCGCGCCTTCCAGCGCGAGGATCCGATAGAGCTCCGGGAAGCGCACGTCGTAGCAGACGGTGAGGCCGACCGGCCAGTCCTCGACGTGTGCAACGGTCGGCTCCGTGCCGGGCTCTTCCGCTTCCGACTCGCGGTAGACGTGACCGCCGACTTCGACGTCGAACAGGTGGATCTTGCGATAGACCGCGACGAGCTCGCCGTCGGAGTCGAAGACGCAGCTCGTGTTCGACAACTTCACATGCCCGTCGCGCCGCTCGGTGATCGAGCCGCCGACCAGTGACACGCCGAGCGTCTTCGCCCACCGCGACATCGCCTGTACCGACTCACCGCCGTCGAGCAACTCGCCCGAGGCTCGGTAGTCGTCGGCCGATCCGATCAGGTTCCACTTCTCCGGCAGCACGACGATGTCAGCCCCGGTGGAGGCCGCACGAGCGACGAGCGCCTCGGCCCGCTCGAGGTTCGCAGCCTTTTCCTGCCGGCTCGTCATCTGGACGCACGCAACACGGATCCGGTCGGACATGACGCGGAGGATAGTCTCGGATCGTGAGGACGCCCGAGCAGATCCTCCGGGAGGCGAAGACGATCGCGATCGTCGGGGCCTCCCCGGATCCCGGCCGTCCGAGTCACGGCGTGATGCGCTACCTGCAGCGGGTCGGCTACCGGGTGCTGCCGGTCAACCCCATGGCCTGTCCCCAAGAGATCCTCGGCGTCCCCTGTGCGGCCTCACTCGCGGACCTCGCGGAGCCGGTGGACCTCGTCGACGTGTTCCGGCGGCCCGAGTACTGCGCGGACGTCGCCGGTGAGGCCGCGGCGATCGGCGCGCCCGCGCTCTGGCTTCAGCTCGGCATCCGGTCCCCGGAGGCGCGCAGCGTCGCCGAGGAGGCCGGCCTGGACTACGTCGAGGACGCCTGCACGGCGGTCGTCCACCGGCGCGTCTAGAAGCTGCCTCGGGCCGAGCGCCCCGCAAGCGCGGCTCCGGTACCCTGGACGGCTCCACGGGGTGTGGCGCAGCCTGGTAGCGCGCTCCGTTCGGGTCGGAGAGGTCCCCAGTTCGAATCTGGGCACCCCGATTTAGCCGGGCGAGAAGCTATCGCTTCTCGCCCGGGTTTCGGCAGCGCGTGACGTGGTTCGCGCTCAGTGCCCTCAAAGAACGATTTCGTGGGTCAGCCGAAGCCGTAGACGCCCGGGAACGTTTCCGCGAGCAGCCGGACAAGGAGGGCGGTCGGGAGCCCGACGACGTTGAGGTAATCGCCCTCGATGCGGTCGACGAGTGCTGCGCCGTGCCCCTGGATTGCGTAGCCGCCGGCGCGTCCCTCCCACTCGCCGAAGCCGATGTACCACGCCAGGTCGCGGGGTGTCAGCAGACGGAACGTGACGAGCGTCGTGGCCTCCTCGACGTGCTGCCACGCGGGCGTGACGAGCGCGAGCCCGGATATCACCGCGTGCGTGCGGCCCGAAAGCTCGTCGAGCATGCGCTCTGCGTCGCCTGCGTGCTTCGGCTTCGCGTAGATACGACCGTCGAGGACGACTGTCGTATCGACCCCGAGCAC
>WNGE01000583.1_pt1 | contig 47723 bp, 38 predicted proteins | sample 5400651 | NCBI WGS metagenome assembly WNGE01 (sample SAMN13153370, study PRJNA577476) | soil metagenome | isolation source: 60 cm soil or saprolite under grassland replicate 2 | place: USA:California | collected 2016-06-15 | reverse complement strand
CACCGCCGCATTGCCCACCTGGCTGGCGATCCGCTGTACGACAGCGCGCGGGCGCGACGCGCCGGTTACGAGCGTGCGCTGCACGAAGCTGGGCTGACGATCGACCCGGATCTCGTGCAGGGCGGTCGTGGGATCCAACGACGGTCGATGAGGCCGTCCGGCGACTGCGTGCGCTGGCCGATCCGCCGACCGCGATCTTCGCCGCGAACGACAGCCTAGCATTCCGTGCAGTCGAAGTGCTGCGCACCGCTGGCTGTCGCATCCCCGAGGATCTGGCGATCGTCGGCTTCGACGACATCCCGCTGGCGCAGGAGATGAGTCCGCCGCTGACGACGATACGCATCCCATTGGCCGAGATCGGCCGCCGCGCCGCTGCCCAGGTGCGCCAGCTGATCGATGCTGGACAATCGGGCAACGGCGAGGTCGACCTGGTACCCGCCGAGCTAATTCAACGCAACACGACTTGAGACGAGCGCGCGCAGGGCGGGTGAGCGCCGCAGGCGCTCCAGAATGGTGGCTTTGCGTCGGTAGACGTCGTTCACGCTACCGAACACACTCGGATGCTGGTCGTACACGGCCGCGGGCGTCAGGCCAGCGGCAAACGATAGATACGCGAGCAGCCGGTCCGATTGATTGGGCAGCTCGCGCTCGATCGTCGACCACACGGTCTGAGCGCCGTCCTTCTCGAAGACCTCGCGTTCGGGATCGTCCGTTGCGCGTGGGCACGGGAAGTCGGGATTTTCGTCGAGCACGTGGTCCAGCGACACTGCTGGGCGGCGGCTCGCCGAGCGGACCTCGTCGAGTGCGACCGTACCGGCGCACATTTTCAGGTACATGAGCAGTGACGCGAGCGTCGGAAAGCTCGCGAACCGCTCGGGTGTGACGGCTCGCCAGAACCGTTCGAAGGCGCGATTGACGCGGGCGTCCTCGTCGCCCGGGTGTTCGAGCAGCGTGGAGTGCTGGCGCACCCACGACCGCACTAGTCGGGTGTAGCGCTCCAGTACGGCCGCCCAGGCATCGTCATCGCGTTCGCTGATTGCCCGACGCAGCAGCTCATAGTCGCGCGCGTCGTTGGCGGCGTTGACGGCACCCTTGGAACTCGGGGCGGCTTCAACAACTGGCTGCATGCGTCAGGCCCTCCTCGGTGGGATGGCCCGCACATTAGGGATGCCCTGTTGCCACGCTGTGACACGCGTGTTGCAATCACACGGTTTCGCTAATCAGTTCCATAAACGCTGGCACTGGCGTACTCGCAAACCGCTCGTGGTGCAGCCCTAGCGTCAGGATTTTCTCCGCCCGATCCGCCGCGAAGTGCGACCGCAGATTGGACTCCAGCTTCGCTGCCAGCCGCGGCAGCGCTTCGGCCCGGCGCCGCCGATGCCCGAGCGGATACTCCACCTCCACGCGCTCCGTACTCGTGCCATCACGGAAGAAGACCTGCACCGCGTTCGCAATCGAGCGCTTCTCTGGATCGAGGTAGTCCGCCGAGTAACGGGGCTCTTCCATCACGACCATGCGGCCGCGCAGCGCATCGATGCGTGGGTCGGCGGCAACTGCGTCCTCGTAGTGCTCCGCGGTGAGGTCGCCGTAGATCAGCCCGACGGCGACGATGTATTGCAAACAGTGGTCGCGGTCAGCCGGGTTGTGCAGCGGACCGACCTTGCTGATGATGCGCACCGTCGACTCCTGCGTGGCTATTTCGATCCGCTCGATCTCGGCCAACCGGTCGCGTACCAGTGGCTGCAACGCGATAGCCACTTCGGCCGCGGTCTGCGCGTGGAACTCAGCCGGGTAGTTCACCTTGAACAAGATGTTCTCCATCACGTAGCAGCTGAAACTGCGCTCCAGTGTTAGCTCCCGACCACCGTTGACCACGCTGAAAAAACCCCAGCGCGGCGCGCTGAGGGCGGTCCCGTACCCCATCTGTCCGTGCAGCGTCAGCAATGCCAGCCGCACGCCTCGACTGGCCGCATCACCTGCCGCCCACGACTTGCGCGAGCCCGTATTCGGTGCATGTCGATACGTCCGCAGACTGCCGCCGTCGATGAATGCTTGCGACACCGCGGCGAGGATCTGCTCACGGCTGCCGCCGAGCAGATGCGTGGCGACCGCGGTCGAGGCCACCCTGACCAGCAGCACATGGTCGAGTCCGACCCGATTGAAGCTGTTCTCCAGCGCCAAGACGCCCTGGATCTCGTACGCCTTGATGCCCGCGCTTAACACATCGCGCATCGTGAGCGGCTTGTCGATTGCCCGCGCGCTGTACTCGGCGGCAGCGAGGATGGCGCCGAAGTTATCCGATGGATGGCCCCATTCGGCCGCCAGCCACGTGTCGTTGAAGTCCAGCCAGCGGATCAGCGTGCCGATGTCGAATGCCGCCTTCACCGGATCGAGCTCGAACTTCGTGCCCGGCACGTGCACCCCATTCGGCACGCCGGTGCCCGGCACGATCGGGCCCAGGAGTGATGCACATTCGGGCACGCTCAGCGCGAGCGCGGCGCAGCCCAGCGCGTCGAGCAGCGCCAGCCGCGCCGTGTCGTACGCGAGGCCGCTGAACTCCAGTGCCTCGTTGGCGACGTAGTCCGCGATCTGGACCAGCAGCGCATCGGGTGGCTGCTGGACGTTGACGTCGGCCTGGGTCACTGGTCGGGAATCGCGAAGCGGCGCTCGAGAGCCTCGTACTCCGCCAGTCCAACCAATCGCTGACGTTCCTCCCACGAGAGCATGCGGTCGAGGAGCGCAGCGGGCGTTCCATCTCGCCGCAGCTCCGCCATCGCCTCCTGGACCGCGAGTAGTGCAACGCGCAGCGCAGTATTCGCGAACAGCGCGATTCTGAAACCCAGCTCCTCCAGCTCCGCGGCGCCCAGCAGTGGCGTTTTGCCACCCTCCACCATGTTCGCGAGCAGCGGCGTGTCGATCGCCTTAGGCAGCTCCCGCAGCTCCTCGATGGTCCGTGGCGCCTCGACGAAAATGACGTCCGCACCTGCCTCTGCATAGCGCCGTGCGCGCGCGATCGCGCTGGGGAAACCTTCGACGGCGCGTGCGTCGGTGCGAGCGATCACCAGCGCTTCGCGTCGAGCAAAGACGGCAGCCTCGATCTTGCTGACCATCTCGCCGACGGACACCACATCCATGCCCTGGAAATGCCCGCACCGCTTGGGGCTGACCTGATCCTCGATCTGGATAGCAGCGGCCCCAGCGCGTTCGAGCTCCCGAACGGTCCGCACCACGTTGACAGCGTTGCCGTATCCCGTGTCGGCGTCGACGATCAGCGGCACCGAGATCGCATCGCCGAGTCGCTGGGCGTGCTGGATGACTTCACTCATGCTGGGCAGCCCGACGTCGGGCACCCCGAGCGCGGCATTGGCGAAGCCGGCGCCCGTGGCGTAGACCGCCTCGAAACCGGCCTGCTCGATGATGCGCGCGGTGAGCGCATCGGCCGCGCCCGGCACGACGAGGATGCGCGGTTCGGCCAGCCGCGCGCGGAGCGCAGCGGCGGTGCTCACGAAGCGGGCACTGCCTCCGCACCCTCCCGCACGGCCCCCTCGTCGAGGAGCATCGCGTACTCGTGCTCATGCACGCCGATCTCCGCCAGCAGCTCGCGGTTATGCTCGCCCAGCCGCGGCGCGGGTCTCCGAATCCCACCCGGCGTGCCCTGCAATCGCGGCACTACCGCGTGCATTGGGAAGCGCTGCATATCGGGGTCGGGATAGTCGGCGACCAGCTCGCGCTGCACCACGTGCCGGTCTTTGAGGATCTGCGCGATGTCGTAGATCGGACCGACGGTCAGATCCGCCTGCTCGAAGAACGCCACGTTTTCGTCCTGCGTGCGCTGCGCCACGAACTCGCCCACGATCGCATCGAGCTCCTGCGCGTGCTGAACGCGGGCGGCGTTGGTGCGATAGCGCGGATCCTCGATCAGGTCTGCTCGACCGATGGCGCGGAACAGTCGCTCGGCCATGCTCTGCACCGAGGCCGACAGTGAGATGTAGCGTCCGTCGCGAGTGCGATACACGTTGCGCGGCGCCGAGTTCGTGGAGCGGCTGCCCGTGCGCTCCTTGGGTTGCCCGGTGAGACGGTAGTTGGCGGCCTGGGGCCCGAGGATCGCGAATAGCGGATCCAGCAGCGGCAGGTCGATGACCTGGCCGTGGCCGCCGTTGTGCTCGACCTCGCGCAAGGCAATCAGCGCCGCCGACGCGCCGTACAGACCAGCCGCGCCATCGGCGAGATACATCGGCGGCAGCACCGGCTCGCGGTCGGCAAAGCCATTGCTCGCCGCGAAACCGGACATGCCTTCGACCACGGTTCCAAACCCGGGCCGCTGCGCGTACGGCCCGTCCTGGCCCCAGCCCGAGATGCGAATGATTACCAGTCGTGGGTTCGCCCCGAGCAGCACGTCTGGTCCGAGCTGCATCTTCTCCAAGGTGCCGGGGCGGTAGCTCTCCACCAGGATCGCCGCCGTCGGTATGAGTCGCAGCAGCAGCTCCTTAGCACGCACCGCGCGCAAGTCCAGGCACAGGCTCTTCTTGTTGCGCGCGTACACCTTCCAATGGGTGGCCACGCCGCGCGTCTGCCACTCGCGCAATGTGTCGCCCGCCGGAGCCTCCACTTTGATGATCTCGGCGCCGAAGTCCCCGAGCACCTGGGTGAGCAGGTTGCCCGCGAACAACCGCGACAGGTCGAGCACTCGCACGCCGTCGAGTGGCCCGCGCTGCGCTGGTTGGTAGTCGCGTTGCCGCAAGGTCACAGCAGACCCAGCCGCTGCGCCTGCTCGACCACGACCTGCGCGCGCCGGGCAAATGGCAGGTCGATCATGCGGCCATCCACCAGCAACGCGCCCACGCCGTCGCGCTGTGCGGTGCGCCACGCCTCGACCACCCGCAGCGAGTGCGCGATCTCCGCCTCACCCGGCCGAAAGACCGCGTTCGCCAGCGCGATCTGACTGGGATGGATGCACGATTTGCCCACGTAGCCCAGCCGGCAGGCGGCCTCGGCCTCGCGCCGATACCCCTCCTGGTCGGCGACGTTGGTGAACGCAGAGTCGAGTGCCCACACGCCGGCTTCGCCTGCCGCCATTCGCATCGCGAACTGCGTCGCATGTACGGCCGCGGAGTCTTTGCGGTCGATGGCCAACGGCCCAAACAGATCGCCGAGGCCCAGCTGCAGCCCGACCACCCGCGCATCGGCGGCGGCAATCTCGGCCGCGCAACGCAGCCCGCGCGACGACTCGATGGTGGGCATGATGCCAATCGAAGATGGCAGGCGCTCCGCCAGCGCTCGCACGTCATCGGATGACTCGGTCTTGGGCAGGTTCACGCAGTCCAGCCGCTCGCCGGCGACGGCTGCGACATCTGCCTCGAAATGCGGCGTAGTCCGACCGTTCACGCGCACGATCAGGTACTTGCCCGGCGGCGCGTCCTGAAGGAACTGGTGCGTAGCCGCGCGCGCCTCAGCTTTTCGAGACTCCTGCACAGCATCTTCGAGGTCGATGGAGATGGCGTCGGCCTCGCTGGCCAACGCCTTGGCGAATAACTCGGGGCGGGCGCCAGGCACGAAGAGCTTGCTACGGATGCTCATCGCGCAGCACCACCAGCGCCTCGGGCGGAAGGTACAGACCCACCTCCTCCGCGGCGAGCGCTTCGGGCGATTCAGCCCGCACTTCCCCGTCGGCAGTCTGCAGCAGATACTCGTACGCCGAGCCGACATAGACCCAGGATTTGACCGTCGCTGGCAACACGTTGTCGCCCTCGCTGGTTGGCCGAAACACAATTCGCTCCGCCCGCACGGCTAGCAACACCGAATCTCCCTCGGCGAAGCCGTCGCGCGACGCCGTCGTGAACAGCTTGCCACTCGCCAGCCTGATGCGGGTGCCGCTGACGTCGGTGCTCGCGACCACACCCGGAAGCATCGAGGTCTGGCCGATAAAGTCGGCCACGAACCGCGACGCGGGCCGCTCGTAGATCTCCTTGGGCGGCGCGTACTGCTGCAGGTTGCCGGCCGACAGTACCGCGACCATATCGGAGATGGCCAACGCCTCCGCCTGATCGTGCGTCACGTACACGGCCGTGATGCCCAGCCGTTTTTGAAAATCGCGCAGCCAGAAACGCGCCTGCTCCCGCACTCTGGCGTCCAGGTTCGACAGTGGCTCGTCCAGGAGCAGCACGCGTGGCTCGGCCACGACCGCTCGCGCCAGCGCCACGCGTTGCTGCTGGCCGCCTGAGAGCTGGAATGGGTAGCGCTGGTCGAGTCCCGCCAACCCGACCAGTTCGAGCACCTGGCGAATGCGCGTGCGGATCTCGCTGCCCGCCACCTTCTTCAGCTTCAGACCGAACGCCAGGTTGTCGTGCACGTTCATGTGCGGCCACAGCGCGTAGCTCTGAAACACCATCCCCAGATTGCGCCGCTCGGGCGGCAGGATCACCCCGCGCCCGACGTCGGTGAGCACCGTGCCGCCGACCGTGATCCGACCACCGTCCGGCTGCTCCAGACCGGCGACGCAGTTGAGTGTGGTTGTCTTGCCGCAACCGGACGGCCCGAGCAGCGACACGAACTGTCCTTCCTTAATAGTCAGCGAGACATGGTTGACGGCGAAGACGGTGCCCGCGTCGCGGTCGTGTGACTTGAAGGTCTTGACCAGATCGTCGACCACGAGATCTTGATTAGCCATGCAGTCGCGCACCTAGCAGGCGCTGGCTCACCACCAGCACCACGAACGTCACCGCCAGTTGGACCGCTGAGAGAGCCGCCACCGGCCCCGAGTTCCCCTGCCGCCACAGCTCGATCATCGTGGTTCCGATCACCTCGCTCCCGCGTGCAAAAAGGAAGAGTGCGCTCGAATACTCCTTGAGAAAACTGATGAAGAGCAGCACGAAGCCGGACAGCAGCGCCGGACGCAAGATCGGCAGCAGAATGCTGCCCATCGTGTGCAGCCAGCCTGCGCCAGACACGCGCGCGGCCCGATCCAGCTCCGGCGAGATTCGCAGCACCGATGGCCCGATCGCGCCATACCCCAGCGGGATGAACCGCATGATGAAGGCGATCGTCAGTGCCAGCAGCGTGTTTCGTGCTCCGCCGATGCCAGGAACGAGCAGAAAGGCCCACAGAAAGCCGATCCCGACGATGATGCCGGGCACCGCCCGCGGATACAGCGCCAGGTAGGCCAGCACGCCTCGGCCCGGGAAGTCGGAGCGATAGATGACCAGCGTGCACAGTGCGATGAACACGATGCCAATCGCACCGCCGATCGTCGAGATCAGCAGCGAGTTGGTGATGCTGCGCACGTAGCTGGCATCGCCAAACAGCGTCTTGAAGTTGTCGGTCGTCAGCAGGCTGAGCGGGTTGACCAGGGGGCTCAGAAAGGACGTCGCCGATTGCGCGACGATGCCCAGGAGAGGAAACACGACGCCGAGCAGGGCATACAGTCCAATCATGATCGCCAGTGGCCAGCGCAGCCCACCTAGCTTCAAGACGCGACCGCGGGTGGCTTTGCCGGCGACGGTGACGAAGCGCCGCTCCTGGCCAGTGATCCTGAGCTGCAGCCAGACCAGGATGGTGATCAGCAACAGCATGAGCACCGAGACGACGGCGATGCCGCCGTAGTCGGTCTGACCGCCGACGAGGCCCAGTTTGTAGAGGTAGGAGGCGAGCACCTGGATGCCGACCGGGCTGCCCAGCACCAGCGGGATCGACAGTAGCTCCATCGACGACACGAGTGTCAGCAGCGTTCCGTACGCCAACGCCGGCCGGAGGAGCGGGAGCGTGACCGCCATCAGCACGCGCAGGGGGCCCGCGCCAGCAATACGCCCCGCGTCTTCCAATTGCGGGTCGGTGAGCGCTAGGGACCCCATCGAGTACAGGTACGTGTACGGGACGAAGTACACGGCCGCCACGAGGGCGATCCCACCGATGGTGTAGAGCTCCCACGTGGGCAGACCCAGGTTTGTCTTCACGAACAACGTCGCGAACCCCGATGGCCCGTACACGATCGCCCATGCGAAGGCGAGCACCAGTGGCGAGACATAAAACGGCACGAGCACGATGTTGTGCAGCACATCCCTGGCTGGTACGTCGGTCCGGGTGAGGATCACTGCCAACCCCGTTCCTAGCGTTACGGCCAGGAGCGTGGTCACCACGCCGAAGGCGGCGGTGGTGAGCAGCGTCGTGCCAAACTCCGCGCTGCTCAGGATCCGCCCGTAGTTGTTGAGCGTGAGCGACTTACCAACCTCGTACAGCGGCTTGTCGAGCACGCTCTGCAGCACGATTGGCACGAGCGGAAAGAGGATGAGCAGTGCAGTGGCCAGGGCCAGCGCCCACTGCACGGGCCGGTCCCACGACCAGGCTCGTGCGGGTGAATTTGTCATCCCGAGCGCAGCGAGAGATCTCATGTTCGAACCGCGAGATCCCTCGCAAGCTCGGGATGACCGAAAATCCGCCCCACTAGCGCCCCAGGGCGGTCTTGAGCTTGGCTCGGAAGTCCTCCCGTTTAGTCGCGTCGGCGATGTCGGGATCGAACGAGAAAAAGGCCAGGTTCTGCTCGCCCACTTCGCTCGACAGCTTGTTCAGGTGGATCTTGGCCTGGTCCGCCACATCCGCTCGGTACGCCGTCAAACCGCCATTGGCAAAGGCGATCTGGCCCGTCTGCGACATGATGAAGTCCAGCATCAGCTTGGCCGCATTGGGCGACTGCGCCTTCTTGGTGACGCCCATGCCACGCACGATCACCGGCGTCCCGTCAGCGATCAGGCTCCAGCCCAGCACCTCCTGAGCCGCCGGGAAGCGTGGCAGCACCGAGATCGCGGACACGAAGAACCCCACCAGCGTCTCGCCGGCCAACGTCGCGTCGACCATGCGGCCCGCTGACGAGTCGAGCTTGGGCTTCGCCTGACCGATCGTGGTCAGGATCTGCAGGCCCTTATCCATGCCGACCTTCTTGGCCCAGAACCAGTAGCCGGCGAAGCCAGTGGCGTTGATCTCCTCGTAACTGACGAGCTTGGCGGGCGAGAACTTGCCCGGCTCCTTGCTGACCATGTCCGCGAGCTCGGCCATGCTTTTCGGCGGCGTCTGCAGCAGCTTCTTGTTCCAGATGAAGGCCATCGGATCGGTCGACGCCGTATAGATGCTCGGCGCCAGCTTCGTGAAAGCAGGCACCTTGTCATCCTCAGCCGCCTTGTACTCGGCCAGCTCGCCCTTCTTGATGAAGTCGGGCCAGGCGTCGGGCGCCGAGGTGATGATCATGTCGGCGGTCCGTGCCCCGCCGGCGCCCTCCGAGTAGTAGCGCTCGAAGACTTCGTACGACCCGAGGTCCAGCGCCTCGACGTCGATCCAGTTGTAGCGGTTCTTAAAATCGTCCAGGACGGGCTTCCAGTTGTCCTTGGACATGATCGAGTACACCAGCAGCTTCTGTTCTTTCTTCGATGCCTCGACGATGTCGCCGTAGTTGGCCGGGTAGTAATCAGGCCAGCCACCCGCGGTCGTCTTGGCCGCGCCCGGCGCCGGCGCCGTCGTCGGCTTGGCTGCTGCCGCGGGCGCCGCGGTCGGCGCGGCAGGCTGCGAGGCTCCGCCAGCGCACGCGGCGAGCAAACTAGTCGCGGCCGCGCCTAACAGACCGAGCGCGGCACGCCGTGTGAGTTGCGTGCTCATAGAGTTGATCGGGTCCCCTTCTAAGAATGCGGCCTTCAATCAACTCTACGGGTTGAGCAGGACTTGTAGGGCCCTCGCAGGCTGATGAAAGAGCGGTCCCCGCTCTGGATTCGACTGCTTAACCTCACCGTGATGGTTCGACAAGCTCACCATGAGCGGCTTTGAACGGCTCCGCTCACCCTGAGCGGCTTTGAACGGCTCCGCTCACCCTGAGCCTGTCGAAGGGTCGTGTCGAAGGATTTTTTCATCAGACTGCTAGAACGAGACGCACTGCGGCAGCGGGTCGTCCGGGCGCACGACTGATTCCTGGTCGAACCTGCGCTCGTAGATGGCGCGGATCTGTTCGATCTTGCGGCTGCTGGCGCGCTCGGTATCGACCGGGTAGAGCAGGATGAGGAGCATGCTGCGCTCTTGCTCGATCACGCCGTGCGAGTTCTTGAACTGGCCCGGTGTGATGAGGCTCACGTCGAGTGCGTGATGGGGACCACATAACCGGGTCCAGCCATTCACGAGACTGGCGGTATGCGACACCTAAGCCTCCTGAGCTTGCTGCTCCTGGTCCTCGCCGTGCCTGCGCCCGCGGCAGCGCAGACGTTCGTACAGCAGCCGATCAATACGATGCTGCCCGACCTGACCGCCAGCCTGAACGTGTCTGCCGTTACGGTCGGCGGTGGTGAACAGGTGACCTACACGCTCATCGTCCAGAACGTCGGCCAGGTGGCTTTCCGCGACTCCACAGGCAGCCCCGTGTACTTCAACGCGCCGGCGACCGGCATCTCGCTTCTGCAGACCTTGCCGCCCGGTGGAACCTTCCGCACCGTGACGACAGCCGCGGGCTTCAACTGCGCCTACGTCGCGCCAGTGGTGTCCTGCACTGGCGGCAGCCTCGCGGCAGGCACCAGCGGGACGATCACCGTCGTCGCCGCGGCGCCACTCGGCGCTGGCAGCTACGCGAGTACGGTCACGGTCGATGCCACCAACGCGATTGCCGAGCGCAACGAGGGCAACAACACGGCCTCCGCCAACACCGTCGTGCCACAGCCGGACCTGGTTCTATCGGTCGGCGCCTCGGAGACGTCGATCGAGGATCAGGCCAATGTGACCTACTTCGTATACGTCGACAACCCCGCTCCAGCCGCGGACGCCTCGGGCGTCACCGTGCGCTATACGCTGCCCACTGGCGCCAGCCTTTGGTCGTGGCGCGATGGGCAGTCGAACTGGCTGTACGGCACGTTCGAAACGGCCGGCTTCACGTGCGCGGTTGCTTCCGGCGTTGTGACGTGCTCGGGTGGCCACATCGCCTCGGGCGCCCGAGGGACCGTCACCTTGAGCGTGAGCGCTCCGAGAATGAACGGCACGATGACGGGTACGGCGGTGGTCGATCCGAACAACGCCATTGCCGAGCGCAACGAATCGAACAACTCGGCCTCTACGAGCACGACCGTGGTCGGGCGGGTCGATCTGACAATTGACGTGACGCATTCGCTGTTGCCGTTCCCGATCACGCGTGTCGTCACGGTGCGCAACCTGGGTGTGGGCAACGCCACCGGCGTCACGGTCTCTGTCGAGGCCACCAAGTGGGAGTACTTCGACGACGGTGGCCCTGATACCTACCTCGGCACGATCGCTGACAGCGGCTTCACGTGCGTTCGCTCGAACTACTACGTCGGCAGCTACTTGAACTACAACAGTGGCGACGTCATCACCTGCAGTGGCGGCAGCATCCCTGCCGGCGGCACGGGCACGATCCGCATCATGCACTGGCTGACCACGACCGACGACAGCCGCAACACCGATGCAACCGTGGACCCGCAGAACACGATCCGCGAGTCGTGGGAGAACAATAACCACGACACCGCGACCACGCGGATCTAAGCCGATCGCCGCGCGGCGCTGCGCACGCAACGGCTGGGCCTACACTGGGCCCAGCGTGCGCGCGCGGCATAGCGTTGCGGTCCTGCTTCTTGCATTGATGGTGGGCGGCTTCTTCGCGCCGCAGATCCTTGGCGGCACTAGCCAGTGGGACGGCATCGAGGTCCACTACGCCTCGCAGCAGTACTTCGCGGCGGCCATCAGGAGCGGTGTGTTGCCGTTCTGGACGCCGTACATCTTCAGCGGCTTTCCCTTGCTGGCTGACCTCCAGAGCGGCGCCTGGTATCCGCTGAACTGGCCATTCTTCCTGTTCGGTGTGACTCCGAACAGCATCTCCGGCGAGCTGCTCCTGCACACGCTGATCGCCTGCCTCGGCGCGTACTTCCTCGCATGGCGCCTCTTCCGAGCCCAGCACGCGGCGGTCGGTAGCGCGCTCTTCTACGGTCTGTCGGGCTACTTCGCCGCCCACAGCCAGCACGTCGGCATGGTCCAGACCGCTGCGTGGTTGCCCTGGCTGGTCCTGCTCCTGGATGCCCTCGCTGAACGCATCACTGCCACACGGTTAGCCATGGCCGGCCTCCTCGGCGCCGCGGTGGCCCTGCCTGGCCACTTCCAGACCGCCCTCTACGCCTTCGCGGGCGGCGCCACCTACGCGGTACTGGATGCCCTCTGGCGGCGCAGCGCACGGCGAGCCCTCCGCTATGCCATCACCCTCGCAACCGCCGCGGCCTGGGGTGCGCTGCTGGCGATGGTGATGATCCTGCCTGGCATCGAGCTCACCCGCCAGTCACTCCGCACGCAGCTCAACGCCAGCGACGTCAACCTCGGCTACTTCCAGTTCGATTCGCTGCTCACGCTGCTCCAGCCCGACTACTACGGTGTCCTGCTCGACAGTCGCTACACCGGCCCCGGCGACGTCACCCAGCACTACTTCTACGCGGGCGTCTTGCTCGTCCCGTTGGCACTGGTCGGCCTCCTGCATGCCCGCGCTCGGGCAGCCGCGCTGTTTCTCGCCATACCGTTCGTGTGGTACGCGATCGGCCCCAGCGCGGGGCTGTTCAACCTGGTCGCCGAGCTGCCAGGCTTTCGGAGCGTCGAGCTGCCAATGCACGGCTGGTTCTTGCCTGCGCTGGGGCTGGCGCTGCTGGGCGGCGCCGGTGTCCTGCGGCTGCGACCTCGCTTCGCCTGGCTGCTACTGGTGGTGGTCGCTGTCGATGTGCTGATCTTCAACTCGCTGCAGAACCGCCTCGCGTTCGCTCGGCACACGACCGAGGAGCTGTACGACGCGCCGCTGCAGGCATTCCAGGCGCAGCTCAACGCCGCGACGCCGCCCGTGCAGCGCATCTTCGGCCCACCGCTCGCCGCGGTCGTGTATCGCAACCACGCGCTGCAAAGCCACGTCGAAACGACCTACGGGTACAACCCGCTCGAGCTCGCTGGTTATGCCGAGTACGCGGATGCCGCCGAGTCGAACCCGCGCCTGGTCGATGGCTTCGCCGCGACGCACTGGCTCGGCCCTGGTGATGCAGTCCAGCCGCTTCCTTCATCGCTGCCGCTGGCGTACTTTGCCCGCTCCGTCACGGCGGTCCCCGACGATGCAACTGCCGTAGCGCGCCTCGAGGACCTGGACCCCGCGCGCGAAACGCTCGTCGTCGGCGCGCTGCCGGAGGTCGGGGCCGATCCCTCCGCGACCATCGCGCTGCTGGATCGCCGTGCGGATGCGCTCACCCTGCACTACCAGGCCAACAGCCCGCAGCTCATGCGGGTCGCCATCCCCTACTTCCCAGGCTGGCACGCCACGGCCAACGGCAGAGACCTGCCGCTGCTGCGCGCCGATCGAGCGTTCATCGGCGTGCTTGTCCCGCCCGGCGAGGGCCAACTGCAACTGTGGTACGCCCCCAGATTCTTCGCCTGGGGCGCGGCAGCAAGCGGGCTAGCGCTCCTGGCCAACGTTGCAGTCCTGGTGCTAGGCGCAGCGACCAGTCTGGGAACGCGCAAGAGCTGCCCGCCGCGCGAAGCGCCAAAGGGGTGAAGGGGGGCGGCGCCCCGCCCTCGCCGCGCAGCGGCGCACCAGAGCAGCTAGAAATCACGCGAGCGGCGCATGCGCCGAAGAAATCTGAGACTTGGCAACATCTCCTCGTGATCATTGACATCCACGGGCACTACACGACTTACCCGCCTGGGGTGGAGGCGTACCGCGGGGCGCAGATTGCCCAGATGGGCGCGCCGACCAAGGGCAAGATGAACGTCACCGATGACGAGATCCGCAAGAGCATCGAGGACGGTCAGCTCAAAGTCCAGCGCGAGCGCGGCACCGATCTCACGCTGTTCTCGCCGCGCGCCAGCTGGATGGGTCATCACTTCGGCAACGAGCTCATCAGCCGCTATTGGGCGGAGCACACCAACGACCTGATTTACCGCGTCAATCAGCTCTTTCCAGACAACTTCGTCGGCGTCTGCATGCTGCCCCAGTCGCCAGGCGTGCCACCCAAGAACTCCATCCCGGAGCTCGAACGCTGCGTCAACGAGCTTGGCTTTGTTGGCTGCAACTTGAGCCCAGATACCTCAGGCGGCTACTGGCAGGAGCCACCACTCACCGACCGCCTCTGGTATCCGCTGTACGAGAAGATGATCGAGCTCGACGTGCCCGCGATGGTTCACGTGAGCGCAACGTGTAATCCCGCCTTTCATCAAACCGGATCGCACTACTTGAATGCTGACACAACTGCGTTCATGCAATTTGTGCAAACACCACAGCTCTTCAAGGATCTCCCAGATCTGCGCTTCATCATTCCGCATGGCGGTGGCGCCGTGCCGTATCACTGGGGAAGATATCGCGGGATGAACCTGGATATGGGGCGTCCTGAGCTAACCGAGCTGGTCATGAAGAACGTGTGGTTCGACACGTGCGTGTACCACCAGCCAGGGATCGACCTGTTGTTCAAGGTCGTGCCCCTCGAAAACATTATGTTTGCGTCGGAGATGATCGGCGCGGTGCGCGGCAAGGATCCGAATACGGGTTTCTACTTCGACGACACCAAGCGCTACGTCGAGGCCTTGCAGCTCAGCGAGGCTGATCGGCAGCAGGTATTCGAAGGGACGGCGCGGCAGGTGTTTCCGCGATTGGACGCCCTGCTGAAGCAGCAGGGTTGATAAATGTAGTCGCAGGGGTGCGCAGCGCCTCGATGCGTGCCAGCGCGCTGCCACTCATCAGCGTGTAGAGGCCACCGCCGACCGACATCGCCGCGCCAATGCCGATCGCCGCGCCGAGCGAGCCGATCAGCATCGCACCCATCGCAATGCCGCCCTGTACGACCACCGTTTGCAGACCCATGACTCGGCCGCGCAGCGCATCCGGCGTGTACGTGTGGAACAGCGCGGAGACCATCGTGATGAACAGCTGTGACGCGAACGCCACGCAATACGCGAGCACCACGGACGTCAACAGCAGGCTCTGTAACCCGAACACCAACAGGAACACGCCCAGCGCGATGCCAGAGCACACGAAGATCAGGCCGCGCCGCTGCACGTGGCCGAGCGAAGCCGTGCCAAAGGCGCCGCTCAACGCGCCGAGCCCGGCCGCGGTCATCAGGATCGACAGGTCGCCAGCGCCGCCTTTGAGCGTGTCGTGGACGAAGGCTGGAAACAGCAGTTGAAACGGTCTCGCCAGCAGGTTCCCGAACAGCGACAACAGCATCGCCCAGCGCACGGTTGACTCGTTCCAGACGAACGCGAAGCCCTCCTGCAGGGAGCCCAGGGCGCTGAGGCTGGGACCATCGCCGCCACCGCCAAGCGGGTTGGAGGCGAAGATCGCGTAGATCAGCGCCGCGAAAGACAACGCGTTGAGCAGCATCAGTCCGCCCACGCCGATGGGCCCGATCAGGAAGCCGCCGATCATCGGTCCGATGAACTGCGCAACGTTGAACGACATGGAATTGAGCCCAACCGCGCTGACCATCGCTCGGCGGGGGACCAGCCTGGGCAGAACGGTCTGACGGGTAGCGCCGTCGAACGCTTGCGCGATCGCCGACAACACGGACAGCGCGATCACGTGGCCGATGGTGACGATGTCGGCGATCGTGAGCCATGCCAGGACCGCCGAGACCACCGCCCAGTACAGCTGAATGGCCAGCAGCAGCTTCCGCCGATCCATGCGATCGGCGATGATGCCGGCCGCCAGGCCCGCGAAGACGACGGGTACGCCGCGCGAGAGGCCGACCAGGCCGAGGTAGACCGGCACCAGCTGTGGGGTGCCGTTGCGCTCGGCGAGCTGCACGACCAGCCAGCCCAGGCCGAGCTGTTGCATCGAGGTACCGATGTTGCTGACGACCTGGCCACTCCAGATCAGCCGGTAGTCGCGGTAGCCGAGCGCCCCGAGTCCGCTGGGCAGATGTATCGCGAAGAGAGCCTGCGAACGGAGCGGACGGCGGATCAAGACGGCTCGGCCACCGGTTCAGGCGCCGGAGGCACCGGAGCCGCGGCCGGGGCCAGTGCACCGGTCATATGCAGATAGGCCAGCGTCCAGTAGTGCCACAGATAGGTGTTGAGCCCGGCGCCGCCAACCAGCACCGCCACGAACAGGACGAGGAAGAGCAGGCCCAACCCGACGCCGAACCCTGGGCCGCCCGTCAGGCTCGTCAGAAAGCCCAGGATCGCGCCAATCAAGACCGTCGGCAGCGCGAGCACGATCAGCCCGATCACCAGCACGATGCCACCACCGATCGACAGCGCCAGACCAATCAGCCATACCAGCAAACTCTGGCCGAGCCGTTGGCGCGCTAGTCTGGCGCCGGCGCTGATGCCGTCCACTGCGCCCGCGCCATCCAGGACGATCGCGCGCTGCGCGTACGCCAGCACGATGCTCAGCAAACTGCCCACAATGCCGACAACGGCGAGCACCCCGAACAGATTGAGCACCCAGAATAACCAGTCGATGCCTGACCGTGGTTGGTTTGTCAGCGATTGGATCGCGAGCAGCACGATCAGCCCGATGATGACGATCCAGAAGACGAGCCACAGCAGCTCGAGCTGGAACAGTCGACCATAGGCCCGCAATCCCTGTGTCCACGCCTGGCTGAGCGTGGCTGGACGGCCAGCCGCTGCCTCGCGCCCGCCCACGATCACGGCCGCGGCGCACGCCACTGACAGCAGCCAGAACCCGAGCCAGATCACGAAGATGATGATCCCGAGCACGATCAGGATCGGCAGAATCTCGGCCAGACCACTCTGGATGGAGGCCAGACCCGATTCGAGGTTGCGGTCGAACCCCGGGAACGCATCTGTCCCCTGGCCCGCGGGCATGCCCGAATTGACACTGCTGCCGCCGCTGCAGGAGCCACTCGCGCCGCCCGCGAAGAAGCCGACCCACCACAAGCCACGGTTGCGCCAGGTCATGCGCCAGGCGCTGCCGACGATCTCTCCGTAATCCACCGCGCAGTCCCACCGAAATGCTACGCGGCCCCCTCTCCCTCTGGGAGAGGGCTGGGGTGAGGGTGCGTCTACGGCTCTAGCGCTGCCCTCACCCGCGCTGCGCGCGGCCTCTCCCAGAGGGAGAGGCGGTACCCGCATCGGCCGTCGCTTCACAAAATCCCAAGTGCGGCGAGCTAGCATAGTGCCGTTACTCGAGCAGCACTTCACGCCGCCCGGACGCGCAGTGTGGCCGTCGACGAGCTGGTGGCGCCCCTCGTGGCGCCGCTTGCCAGCAACGGCGCGGCGGCGGCAGTAGCCCTTGGCAGCTACGGCCGCCAGGAGCTCACGCCGCATGGCGAGATCGAGCTGCTCGTGCTCCATACCGGCCAGCTCCAGCCGCAGCATGTGACGGAAGCCGTGTGGTACCCACTCTGGGATCGCAAGCTGCGCCTCGAGCCCGAGCTCAAGTCACTCGAGCAATGCGTCGCCGAAAGCCGCGTGTCCCTTGCAGCGACCGTGCGGTACTTTGATGCCCGCCTCGTGGCCGGTGAGGCGGCCCTTTTCGGCGAGCTGCTGCAGAAGACAACGGCACGGCTGAGACGCGATCGACCCGCGCTGCGCCAACGGCTCGAACCCGTGGTTCGCCGACGCCACGCCGCGCATCCGCTGGCGACTGGCTCGGCGACGCCCGACCTGGTCGCCGGGCGCGGCGGCCTGGAGGACATCCAGGTGCTGCGCTGGTTCGAGCCTGACCCGGACCCGCGAACGCTCGATGCGCTCAGCTTCCTGCTCCACACGTTGACGCAGCTCGAGGAGGTCCACGCCGGGCATCGCCTGACCACGCGCGTGCACGAGCGTGTCGCGCGAGCGATGGGCTTCGCGACCGCCGCGGACCTGCTCTCTACCCTCTATGGCCACTGCCGATGGGTCGCCTTTCAGCTCGAAGGAGCGCTCGGCCAGCCCAGCGGCGACCGCACGTTCGGCCTCAGCCTGGCAGTCAAGCGCGGCAAGTTGACCGCCGAGCGTCTGCCACCCCTGGAGCGTGTGCCCAGTCTGGGCCTGCGCGTGGCCCATCTGATCGGTGTCGCGCCGCCATCGCGCGAGATCCTGGATTGGGCCACGCAGCCCGGCCCGCCAGTCGAGTGGGATGCGCAAACACAGGAGCAATTCTGGCTCCTTCTGCGGGCCGCCGACTGGCGCTCGTGGTCGTTTCTCGATGTCACGGGATTGCTTACCCGCTACTTGCCCGAATGGGCGCGGATCGTCCGTAGTCCGGGCGGCAGCGCGGCGCACGACCTGGCGATCGACAGCCATTGTTTTCTCGCCTTGCGCCAGCTCCACGAATGGGTCGATTCGCCCGATCCGTTCGCTCGCCGCCTGTGGCACACGCTACGCCATCGTGACTGGGTGTACCTGGCGGTCCTGCTGCACGAATCGCTCGATGTGGCGCACCTGGCGCGGCGCGCCGGCCTCTCGGACGAGGGGGTCGCCACAGTCGAAATGCTGACCAGTCGCTTCGGACAGCTCGGCGAGGCCGCGACGCAGCGGGATGTCCACGATGAAGACCTGCTGCTCGATCTGGCCAGCAGCATCGGCACTCAACAGCAGCTGCGCATGCTGTTCCTGGTCGCGGCCGCACATGGTCTGGCCGCGGGCGGCGACGCGTGGAGCCCATGGCGCGTAGCCATGCTGCGCCGTCTGTTCAGCTTGCTCGAGAACGCCTTGCGTAGCCCAGCTGAGGTCGGCGCTCGCCGCAGCCGCTCGGTCGAGCACCACCGAGAGCGTGTCGCCCGCGAGCTCACGCGCCGTGGTCTGATCGAATTGCTACCGTCGGTCGGGCGTTTGCCAAGGCGCTATCTCTTGAGTCACTCGGCCGCGTTTGCCGCGCGACATCTGGCGCTGGCCGCGGGCGAGCCTCTTCAAGATGGTGAAGTACGGCTGCGGGCCGACCGTCACGCGCAGGCAGAAACCTGGGATGTCCTGGTGGTCGCACGCGATCGGCCGGGCCTGCTCGCGACGATGGCCGGGGTCCTGGCTCTGCGCGGCGCGACCGTCCTCGCCGCCGATGCCGCCACCACATCCGACGGGCTGGTCCTGGACGTGTTCACGGTGGGCAGCGCTTACGGCGCGCCACTCGAGCGCAGCTTGTGGCAGCGACTCGAGCAGGACGTGCGGGCAGCACTCGAAGATCGCCTGCCGCTCGAGGCGCTGCTTGCCACCACGCCAGCGCTGGATGGGGACTCGGGCGAGGTGAGCGTCGCGGTCGACAACGAGGCATCGCAAGTCTTCAGCCTGGTGGAAGTCCGCGCGCCCGACCGAGTTGGGTTGCTGTATCGCATCGCCCGCGCGCTGCACGATCTTGGCCTGGATATCCACCACGCCAAGGTGGCGACGCATCCCGATGGCGCGCTGGACGTCTTCTACGTCTGGGATCTGCGCGGCAACAAACTGGACCCAGAACACGCCTGTCGGGTCAGCAACGAGGTCCAGAAGCGCCTGCATGGCTAGTGTTCCCGATGCGGGCACTAGTGCTCCCAAAGTGGCCATAGAGTTCTGGCTCGGCACGTTTCCAACTGCCGGTCGGGCGGCTGCGCTGGCCGAGATGGTCGAGCGCGACGGCTGGGACGGCATCGCATTCACCGACTCGCAGAATCTCCACGGCGATACCTTCGCCGCGCTGGCACTCGCCGCGCACGCCACACACCGCATCAAGCTCGCGACCGGCGCCACAAACCCGGCGACCCGCCATCCCGCGGTGATCGCCTCGGCGATCGCGACCATTCAGCTCGAGTCAGGCGGCCGCGCCGTGCTCGGCATCGCCCGTGGCGACTCCGCGCTGGCGTATCTCGGCCGCCCACCCATGCCGCTCGCCCACTTCGAGACCGCGCTGCAGCATATTCAGACCTACCTGCGCGGCGAAGCGGTCGATTGCGACGGTTTCCCGAGTCGTATCGTCTGGCTGAAGCCGCCGAAGGTGCCGATGGCGGTCGCGGCGACCGGCCCGCGCGTGATCGCGCTCGCCGCCCGCGTGGCCGAGCGCATCACCTTCTCGGTCGGCGCCGACCAGGAACGGCTCCGCGACGCCATCGCGCTCGCGCGGGCGAACCAACCCCAATCCCAGCCACTGTCGCTGGGCGCGTACATCAACGCCGTGGCGCACCCGGACGTCGACCGTGCGCGCGAGCTGGTGCGCGGCCGTCTTGGCGTGTATGCCCGATTCTCCTCGATGAACCAGCTGGTGCTGAGATCCCTCTCGCGACAGGATCGTGAGGTGACGGAGCGGCTGGCCGCCGAGTACGACATGCGCGGCCACGCCGCGAGCGGCGCGCGCCACGAAGTCGCGCTGACCGACGACTTTGTCGATCGCTTTGGCATCGTCGGCCCGTCCGAGCACGTCGCCGAGCGTTTTTCACAGCTGGTCGAGCTGGGCCTCGATCACTTTGTCGTCGTCGGCCACGGTCGTGACGTGTCCGCGGAGGTGCTGGCAGAATCGAGCCGCCGCTTTGCGCATGAAGTCATTCCATTGGTGAGACCGACCTGATGATCGATGTGACGCAGCTGACCGTCGCCGAAAAGGCCTTGCTGACCGCCGGTGTTGACATGTGGCATACCGCCACAGTCGATCGAGTAGGCGTGCCCGCCGTGCGCATGACCGATGGGCCCAACGGGGCCCGCGGCGATCGTTGGTCAGGCAGTACGTCGGCCTGCCTGCCGTGTGGCTCGGCGCTGGCGGCGACCTGGAATCGCGACCTCGTGCGCCAGGTCGGGCGTGTGCTTGCAGAGGAGGCGCGGGCGAAGGGCGCGCGGGTGCTGCTGGCGCCCACCGTCAACATTCACCGCCATCCGCTCGGCGGGCGCCACTTCGAGTCGTTCTCCGAGGACCCGTACTTGAGCGCGGAGATGGCGGTGGCCTACATCACCGGGGTCCAGGAGCGTGGCGTCTCGGCGGTCGTCAAGCACTTCGCGTGCAATGACCAGGAGCACGAGCGCCACTCGATCAGTGTTGACGTCGACGAGCGCGCGCTGCGCGAGATCTATCTACCGCCCTTCGAGGCCGCGGTCCGCACCGCCGGCGCGTGGGCCATCATGTCGGCCTACAACCGTGTGGCAGGCACGTATTGCTCCGAACATCGCCCGCTGCTGACCGACCTGCTGCGGACGGAGTGGGGCTTCGATGGCCTGGTCGTGTCCGACTGGCGCGGTACGCACAGTGCCGCCGCGGTGGACGCCGGGCTCGACCTGGAGATGCCCGGCCCACCACTGCATCTTGGCGCTCGCCTGACTGACGGCGGCGCGAGCGAGACGTCTCTCGATCGCGCCGCGAACAACCTGTTGACCCTCATCGAGCGCACCAATCGCTTACCCGACGACGCTCCCATTGCGCGGCCAGCCGCTGAAGTGGCCCGCGAAGCAGCCCGTGAGGCGATCGTGCTGTTGCGCAACGACGGCGTCCTGCCGCTCGTGGCTCAGTCGAAGCAGCGCATCGCGTTGATCGGTCCGCTGGCCGCGCGTGCGGCCGCGCAAGGTGGCGGCTCCGCCGAAGTCACCCCGCTGCACGTGGTCAGCCCGCTCGAGGCGCTTCGACTTCGACTTGGGCGCGAGGCCAACATCGCGCATGAGCCGGGTTGCGCACTCCCTGGCCAGCTGCAGCTGCTCGACTCACACTTGCTGGCCCAGCGCGCGAACGGCGGTGGTGCGCTGGAAGTCACGTACTACGACAACCAGGACTTCGCAGGTGAGCCGGTCGCGCGCGAGGCTTTCGCGCAGGGCCGCATCCGCTGGGACAGACTGCCGCCGGGCCTGAGCGCGCGCGAGTTCTCGGTGCGCATCACGGCCACGCTCGTCCCTGACGCCTCCGGTGTATGGCGCGTTGGAGTCGCCAGTGCGGGCCAGGCGCGCGTGCTCATCGACGACTCGCTGGTGGTCGAAAATGCCGCGCCAGTAGCGGGCGAGCCGTTCCTGGGCCAGGGAAGTCGCCAGGTCACAGGCGAGGTGGACCTGGTTGAAGGCACGCCATATCAGCTGGTCGCCGAGTACCGCGCCAACCGTAGCAGCGACACGAATGATCTCCGCATCGGCGCCGAGTTGGCGCTTCCGTCCGATGCGGTCCAGCGCGCCGCTTCGGCAGCCGCGGACGCGGACATCGTGCTGCTAGTGGTTGGCTACGACGGCCGCTGGGAAAGCGAGGGCTTCGATCGACCCCACATGCACTTGCCAGAGCCGCAGGACAAGTTGATCCGCGCGGTACTGCGAGCCAATCCGCGCACCATCATCGCCGTCAATGCCGGCTCACCGGTCACTATGGACTGGGCCGACGACGCGGCGGCTTTGCTGCAGGTGTGGTTCCCCGGCCAGGAGTGCGGCGCCGCGCTCGTGGACGTGCTCTTTGGCGACGTCGATGCCAGCGGCCGACTGCCGACGACGTTCCCCAGGCGATTGGAGGACTCGCCAGCATTCGCCAACTACCCCGGCGCCGACGGCACGGTGCACTACGCCGAGGGCATCTTCGTCGGCTACCGCCACTATGACCGCCAGCAGGTCGAGCCGCGGTTCTGCTTCGGCCATGGCCTGTCCTACACCACCTTCTCGTACTCCGACCCGCACGTTGCCCCCGTTGCCGACGGCGTCAGCGTCCGCATCACCGTCGCCACCACTGGCGCCCGCGCCGGTGTCGCAGTCCCGCAGGTCTATGTGCGACACCTGTCGTCGACAGTCGAGCAGCCCGAACAGCAGCTCAAAGAGTTCGCGAAGGTTCCGTTGCAGCCAGGCGAATCGTGCACCGTTGAGTTCAGCTTGCCGAGCCGCGCCTTCGCCTACTGGGACGTCCAGCAACACGCGTGGACGGTGCAGCCCGGCGAGTTCGAGGTACTGATCGGCGAGTCGTCGCGCGACATCCGCGTGCGCGAGCGCGTCAGGATCGCCTAGCGCATCGGCAGCCGCGCGGTCACGCACACCCCGCCGGTCGGCGGGAAGCTGACGTCGAGGCTGCCGCCGTGCAGCTCCACCAGCTTGCGACTCAGGTGCAGGCCCAGTCCCGCGCCCGTCGCGCACCGCCGCGCGTTGCCGTGGTAATAGCGCTCGAAGAGACGTGCGCGAGCCTCCGGCGGAATGCCGACGCCGTGGTCGCGCACGCTCAGCTCGACATAATCGCGGGCGGGTCGAATGAGCCGCGCCTCGATCAGGCAAGAGCTCGGATTGTGGACGATCGCATTGTCGACCAGGTGATCCACCACCTCGGCCATGCGCACTGGATCGCAGTCCGCGAGCAAACACGAAGCCCCGCGCGTGACCAGCCGGTGGTCGAGCCCGAGGTCGCGCGATCGCGGCCGCGCGGCCGCGACGGTCTGGCGCACCACCAGCGCCAGGTCGGTCTCCTCGATGTGCAGGGTGAGCTGGTCGGCATCGATGAGCTTCAGGTCGACCAGGGCGCGGGCGAAGCGGTCCAGCCGCTCCACGGCCGGGTTGGTTGCCAGACTGGTCAGAAACTGGTCTCGGCCTGCAACAGCCGCTTCAACGTCGTGGCGTGCCGTCTGCACGCGTTCCAGCTCGAACTGCAGGAGCTCGACACGTTTGCGATCGGTGACATCGCGCAGGACACCCATGACGAAGCTGCCACCCTGCTTTGACTCGACCGGGCTCAGCCGCAGCTCGACGCGGATGTCCTCGCCGTACTTGGTCCGCGCCGGCACCTCGACCGGCTTGCCGGAATCGATGATGAGTCCGTGCCCGCTGCGCCGATAGCGCTCCATGCCAGCGTGGTGGACATGCCCGATGCCATCGGCCATCAGGAGCTCCAGTGGGCGACCGACCGCCTCCTCGGCCGAGTAGCCGAACAGCCGCTCCGCCGCGCGATTCCACAGGACGATGTGGCCTTCCTGCAGATCGGCGACGACCACGGCGTCGAGGCCACGCTCAAACAGCACCCCCAGCTGGAAGTCGGTCGGGAGAAGATTCGCTCGCGCTGACTCCGCGAGCTCGGTCGGGAGCGATGGGGCAAGCACCATTCGATGTCAGTCTGCGCGCGACCGGGCGTGCGCGCATCGTGGGAACTCCCGATTTGTGGTCGCGATCACGGTATCGGGGAAGCCCGCGACAACCCGCCCGGACGGCGCCGCCAGCCACTTTGTCGCGGTCTTGTCAAGAAACTAATTAAGTCAGTTACGGTTGTGCGGCAAACCGTGTCCAAAGACTCAACGTAATAACCTCAAGTAAGGCACATTTTTTGCGACGTTTGTTGTGAACTCGCGTGGCAACCCGAAACAAAAGGGGAGTTCTTGTATATGCGTTTTCTTGAGAGTTGGTGGCAGCGCACACCGTGGCTATTGCGCATCGGCCTGACTATTGTGTCGCTCGTCGCGATGGCGTTGGGCGGTTCCGCTGACCACTATTGGACCTAGACCGCGGGCTGCCAGGTGCTTGGACTGGTCGCACCCACACTCGTCGCGGCAGTCCTGGCGCTGGCCATGTCTCCACAGGAACGCGCCCGGCCGCACAGCAGCGTGCAATGGTGGCCCGCTGCCGTGGGCGCGTTCCTGTGCGAGCTCGTGCTCTTTAACCCGCCTATCGACAGCCAGACCTGGGCCGTGCACGTCGGCCCGTGGCTCTGGCTCGCCACTCGCCTGGTTCTTCTCGCCGTCGTCCTCCGAAACGTGCGTCTCGGTAGCCGAGTCGCGGTGCCCTGCCTGGTCGCCGCCCTCGGCTTGAGCCTGAACACGCTCGTGATCGCGGCCAACGACGGCTACATGCCGCAATCGGTCGAGGCCGCCACCCTGGTCTGGGGCGCCGACACCGTCGCCAATCGCCAGCAGGATGCGCGCTTGCATAACACTGCGCCGATCGCGGCGGACACGCGGCTGCCCTGGCTCGCGGACGTCATCGCCCAGCCGGACTGGCTGCCGCGCCGCAACGTGATCAGCGTTGGTGACATCCTGCTCTCGCTCGGCCTTGCCGGCTGGACGTTCCAGCAATTGGCAGGCGCGCGGCGGCAGCCCGCTGAGAACGCGATATAGTTTGCTGGATCGGTCCCCGATCCATGCCCCCGCAGCCGCACGAGTCTTCGGGCCGCGCTGCCCATCGCGCTAGCACTGCCCCGCCCAGACAGTTGCCGGCCGTCGCGACCCCGCTGTTCGGGCGCGAGGCTGACCTGAGCGGTATCGGCGATCTGCTGCTTGTCGATGGCGTGCGTCTGCTCACCCTGACCGGGTCCGGGGGTACTGGTAAGACTCGCCTGGCGCTGGCGGCGGCGCATAGCCTCGCCCCGCTTCTGGAGCGCAGCGTTCACTTCGTCGATCTGGCGGGTGTCAAGGACCCCGACGTGGTGCCCGCCAGCATCGCTCAGGCAATCGGTGTCCAGGATTCGGGCAGCCAACCGTTGCGGCTGGTAGTTGCCGAAGTGCTGGGCGAACGCCCCGGCTTGCTGCTGCTGGATAACTTCGAGCAGGTCGTTGGCGCGGCCGGGTTGGTCGCCGACTTGCTCGCGCGTTGCCCCGATCTGGTGGCCGTGGTGACCAGCCGCGAGCCACTGCACGTACGCGCTGAGCGTGTCTTCCCCGTCAATCCGCTACCTGTGCCCGCCAGCGGGCTCTCAGATCCGTTCGAGGCCGCGGCCAACCCGGCAATCGCGTTGTTCCTCGATCGCGCTCGGGCGTGCCGCCCGACCTTCGGCCTGACCCGAGAGAACTTGCCCGCTGTGGTCGAGATCTGCGCGCGTCTGGATGGTCTGCCGCTGGCGATCGAGCTGGCCGCGGCGCAGCTTCGTGTGCTCTCGCCGCCCGCCATCCTCGAGCGGCTGCGCGCTCGCGCTCCGCTCCCGCTGCGCGCGCCGCGTGACGCGCCGGCACGTCATCGCACGCTGGGTGCGGCTGTTGCCTCGAGCTACGAGCTGCTCGAGCCGGCGGAGCGAACGGTGTTTCGTTGGTGCGCGGTTTTTGCGGGCGGGTTCACCGCGTCGGCGGCAGCGGCCGTCTGCGCACCGATTCACCCGTCGCTCGATGTGCTCGGGGTGCTGGCGCAGCTCGCCGACAAGAGCTTGCTCTCCGCGAGCGAGGAACCCGACGGCGAGCCACGTTTTCGCTGGCTGGAGACTATCCGCGCCGAAGCCCTGGACCGACTTGAAGAACATGGTGAGCTGGCCGAGGCTCGGCAGCGCCACGCGGTGCACTGTCTGGCATTGGCCGAGCAGGCCGACTCGGCGCTGATCGGCCGCTCGATGAGCGACACCCTGGATCGGCTCGAACGCGAGTACGACAACTTCCGCGCCGCGTTCCACTGGTCGTTCGAATCGGGCGATCTGTCACACGGGCTGTCGCTGGCTGGTGGTCTGTATCGCTTCTGGATGCTCCGCGGGCACCTCAGCGAAGCGCGCCAGTGGCTGGAGATGGCCCTGCCGCGCAGCGACGGTCTGGCACTACCCGTGCGTGCCAAGGCGCTGAACGCGGCTGGGGTGCTGGCGGGTATGCAGGACGACAACGATGCTGCCGAGTCGTGGTTCCAGAGCAGTCTGACCTTGTGGCGTGAGATTGGCGACCAGGCGCGGCAGGCATCGGCTGTCGGCAACCTCGGGCTCGTGGCCCAGAACCGACACGACATCCCGCGTGCGCTGGCGTGTTTCGAGGAGGCACAGGTGCTGTACGCCGCGGCCGGCGATCAGCACGGCATCGCGACGTCGATCGGCTGTCGCGCCCGCGTGGCACGGCAGCAAGGTCGGCAGCGCGAAGCGCACGGACTCTTCGAGCAAACCGTAGACCTGTTCCGCGCGCTGGGCGATGACCACTTGCTGGCCAACTCGTTGGCAAATCTGGGTCACACCTCGCTTGCGCTGGGTGATCTCGATCTCGCGGCGAAGAACTTCCGCGAGTCGTTGGAGCTGCGGCACGCGTTGGGCAACAAGGTTGGCGTTGCGGAGTGCCTGGAAGGGTTCGCAGCAGTCGCTGGCGCGGCCGGGCAAGCGCGTCGCGCCGCGCACCTGTATGGCGTCGCCGATGCGCTGCGCGAACTCACCGGTACGCCTGTGTCAACCACCGATCGGGCCGAGCACGACGCGCTGCTGGGCAGGATCCGACAACGTCTGGGCGAGCCCGCGTTCGCCGAGGAGTGGATCACCGGACGCGGCGCCGAAGTTGAGGATGCCGTGCGCATGGCGGTGGAGTTCCGCGTCACCGACGGGACCGCGGAGCAGACGCCGCTCGCACGGGAGCTCGCCGTCCTGACGCCGCGTGAGCGCGAGGTCGCGGCGCTGGTCACCAACGGTCACACGAATCGCGAGATCGCGCGCGAGCTCATGGTGGCCGAGCGCACGGTCGAGACCCACCTCGAGCACATCTTCCACAAGCTCAACCTGTCCTCGCGCGCGCAGGTCGCCACGTGGGCCACCCGCCACGCACTCGAGCCCGCCTGACGATTGCTTCATCAACCCGCCTGATGATTGCTTCATCCTGAGGCGAAGCCGAAGGATCTACCGTCAGATCCTTCGCAGGCTCAGGATGAGGCGTGTCGATTAGGCTGCTTCGGTCGCCCCCGGCGCTGCGTTCGTAGCGGGCCGCTTCGGCACCAGCCGATAGCCGCGTCCGCGCACCGTTACAATCGTTGGCCCATCGGTGCTGGCGCTGCGCAGCTTCATTCGCAGCCGACCGATATGCACGTCAATCAGGTGCCCCGAACCGAGATCCTGGTAGCCCCACACGATCTGCCCGAGCACTTCGCGCGTCAGCAGGCTATCGGGATGCGATGCCAGCGCAACGAGCAGTCGGTACTCCGTGGGCGTGAGGTGCAGTGGTCGATCGCCGATCCGCACGGTTGCCCGAGCCGGCGCGATGAGCAGGTCCCCGACGATGATCTCGTCGGTCGACGAGGATGACTCACGCGAGCGCGCCACGCGCCGCAGGATGGCTTCGATGCGCGCTTCGAGCTCGTCGAGATCGAACGGCTTGGCCACGAAGTCCGCGGCGCCCAGCTTCAGTCCCAGCACCCGATCGACCTGTTGATGTCGCGCGCTGCAGATCAAGATGGCCGAATCAGTCAGCGTCCTGAACGATGTCGTGAGCACCAACCCGTCCGTGTCGGGCAGCATCAGGTCGAGAATGATCAGGTCCGGGTGGACCTCCTGCAGGAGTGCCCGCGCTTCCGCCCCCGTTCCCGCGACGACGACGCGATATCCGCTGGTTTCGAGTGCGCGTGCGATCGTCCGCTCTGTCGCGACGTCGTCCTCCACCAACATGATCGTCGCTGCGGTTGGGGGTACAGCCGCGGCGGCTTGCGGTGGAGCCGGCAAATCAAGCACGGGGTTCCTCCGAAATCGGGTCGGGGCTCGCCCCTGGCGAACGCTCCAATTGGAGTCTTCCGGCAACCAATGAGCCGGCGATAGACCTCCCACGACTCAGTTGTGTTACGAAGCTCACGGTTGCTATGCGTTTGTAACGGCGGCGTGTGACACTGGCCACGCCTTATGGACCAGCGTACACAAGACGCCAACGAACGCGAAGTTGTGAACTACGTGCCCGACGAGGTGTGCGTCATCGTCACCGTCGACGGCGTCGACGATGGGGCCGCGTTCTACGACCATGTGCGCGGCCGAGTGAATGCCCGCCTTGCCACGTTCCTGCGCGAAGCAGCGCGCGACAAGCCGTCGCAGCCACTCGCACTCGACCTCTATCCACAGCGACTGCTGCAGCGTTTCGGGCAGGATGCCTCGCCGCTACAGCCAGTGCGCCGTCCGGGCGTCCAGCTCAAAGCTCCAGCGCCTTCATCCGGTAAGCGTGCCGCCGCCAACGACCGCGGCGCTCCGCCAGTGCCGCCGTGGCTCGCGCTGCGTCGTGATTCGCCAGGCGCGACCACCTGGCAGCTCGTGTATCAGCTCGGCCGCGATCGCATCAGCCTCAACACTCGCTACCTGCAGCAACGCCAGGAGCGCCTGGAGTCCGTGCGCGAGCTGGTTTTGCTGCTCAACCTGCGACTCAAGGGCGAGATGGTCGACCGGTTCCGCGGCCAATCGTGGTCGGTCAGAAGTATCGCGCCGAACTGGTTGACGGCCGCGGCCCCGTTCTCGTGTGGTTCGCCCGCCGGGCTGCCATTGCCCGCGTCGCCCAGCCAGCCGCCGCATGTCACGTTCTCCGATCCGCGGCTGCTGACCGCGCTACGCCGTCGTCGGCGCGGGCAGGTCATCGTCGCGGTGCTCGACACCTGCCCAGAGCAGAAGACCGTCGACGCGGCCGCTGGTCGATTCGGTAGCAACACGCTGCTCAAGTCGGTCCAGTCCACCGTCAAGATGAACGATCCCGCGCTGGTGCCAGATGCGTACTTCGGGCATCTGGCCGACTGCCTGCCGCGCATGCAATGGAACATGCAGGCCGGCCCCGCGCAGCAGCATCCCGAGCAGTTCCAGATTGCCGATCACGGCCTGTTCGCGCTGGGGCTGGTCTCCGACATCGTCGGTAAGGACACCCAGCTGCACCTGATTCGGGTGCTCAACGAGTACGGCATCGGTGACGTTCTGGCGATCAACCACGCGTTGGCTGCCCTGCCGCGGGCGCTGCTCGGCAGCGATCAGCCCGCCCCGGATGGTCCGCGGCTGGTCGTGAATTTGAGCCTGGGCACTGAGCTGCCTATCCCGGCGCGCCTTCTGGAGCGCTGGCTGCCGAACCTGTCGCGCGATGCCGAGCGCTTGCGCAACAACTTGCCCGAAGTGTGCGCGTTGCTCGATCAGATCCACGGCAGTATTTCGGATGTGATGAGCTGGTTGGCCGAGCGAGGCGTCATGGTGGTCGCGGCGGCCGGCAACGATGCGCTGCGGCGCGACGTCACGCCGGGCGAGCCGCCGCCGCCGCGCCACCCCGCCCGCTATGACGACGTGCTGGGTGTCGCCGCCATGCGCCGCGATCTGCACTCGGCCGCGGTGTACTCGAATCGCGGCGACACGGTGGTCCAGACGGGCTCGGGCCACATCGCCACGTTTGGTGGCAACGTCAAGGCGGCGCCGCGCGATGATGCCTCGGCCACCACCGATCCCGATGATTCGGTCATTGGCATCTTCAGCGGTGGGCTGCCAGGGGGCGCGACCAATAGCAGCGGCTGGGCGAAGTGGTCCGGGACGTCGTTTTCGACGCCGATCATCGCGGGTGTCGCGGCTCGTCTGTGGTCGACCGACCCAACGCTCTCGCCCCAGCAAGTGGCCAGCACGCTGCGCAGCTTCGCGCAGCACCCGCACGGCGGGGTCGATCCCGACTCGCCGCTCGAGGTGCCCGTACTCGGCGCCGCCCAGACATGAGCCTTCGGGCGCTCCTGCTGCTGCTCCTGCTCCTGCTGTGGCCTGCCCCGGCCGCCGCGCAGCCTGCCCCGGCTGCCGCCCAGCCCGTGCCCGTGTGGCTCCAGATAGTGCGCGACACACCCCTCTGGTCAGGCCCCATCGATCCCGCCGAGCAGTTCACCCGCTTGCCCCGTGGGGCGTATGCCCTCCTGCAATCCAATGGCCTGTACCGCTCGCTGGTCTACTACCCGGGCGATGGCGTCTCGCGCCAACCGGGCGTCGCTTGGATCAACACCCAGGATGTCCAACCAAGCAACGCGCCACCGTGGATCGCCACCTCCGAGCTCGACGGTGCCGCGGCGCTGCCAGCAGCACGCGATGCGCCGCGTCGTCTTGCCTACCTGGCGCCGCCCCAGGTCACTGCGCCCGAGGTGGCGGTCGTCGACGACACTACCGGTCTGCTGCTGTACGGCCAGGCCGCCCATGCGCGCGAGTCGCCAGCGAGCACGACCAAAGTCCTGACCGCGCTGCTCGCGCTCGAGCGAGCGCCCTCGCTGGATACCACGGTGCCCATCACGGTCGATGGCTGGGCGATGGCTGCCGCCGATGGCTCGTCAGTCATGGGCCTGGTGCCGGGGAGGCGTCTGACCCTGCGCACCCTGCTCTACGGCCTGCTACTGCCCAGCGGCAACGATGCTGCCGAGCAGCTCGCGCGATCTCTTGACGAGTCGCGCACGGGTTTTGTCGCCGCGATGAACGATCGTGTCGCCGAGCTGGGCCTGCGCGACACCCACTTCGTCAATCCGAGCGGTGTCGATGCGCAGAGCCACTACGCCTCGGCCTACGATCTGGCCCAGCTGGCGCGGGTGGCGATGCGCGACGACACGTTTCGTTCGATCGTCGCGACGCCCGCCTACGCTGGCGAAGGATTCGAATTACGCGGACATAACCCGTTGATCGGTGCCTATCCCGACGCCGACGGCGTCAAGACCGGCACGACCGATCAAGCGGGTCATGTCATCGTTGCCTCAGCGGTGCGTGCCGAACACCGCCTCTACGTTGTGGTCATGCACAGTGACGATCTGCTTGGTGATTGCACGGCACTGTTCGACTGGGCATGGTCTTCATTCGGCTGGGACTAGCGCTTCTGCCGCCCGATCCGGCGCAGACCGAATCCGGCTCCGCCGAGACCAAGCAGACCTAGCGCGAACGCGATGCCCGGGCCGCCCGTGCTGGGCAATGTGCCGAGCGCCGCCTGCACACCGGCCACGTCAATCGCGGGCGCCACGGCCAGCGCGGTCGAGGAGTCGGCAGTCGGAGCCCCGGCGACAGTCACGCCGGCGACGGCGATGTCTTCAGCCGGTGCAGCCGCAACCGCGTCGGCCGACTCGCCACTCAGGAGCGTCGTGGTGCCCGCGACACCGGCCACACCGATCTCGCCAGTCACCGCCGTGGCCCCCTGCGTCCCGCCTACACCGGTCACGCCCGTCACCCCTGGCGCGCCAGTGGTGCCCGGAGCGCAGCCCACGCACGGTGTGCTCGTGCCACCGCCTGGACCACCAGTGCCACCTACGGTGCCGACGCCAGGAGCCGTGCCCACGCCCGCTGGGCAGCCACCCGAAGCAATGGCCGAGGCGCCACCAAGCCCGGCTGCGCCAGCGACTGGCGCCACCCCGCATGGGTTGCTCGTCGCACCTGCGCCGACCGAGGGGTCGCCGGGACTGCCGGCGCTGATGCCAATGGGCGCCGAGTCGGCGACAACGCGATCGATCGCGGTGCCCGTCCCGTCGGCAATGCCTTCGGCAGTACCGGCGGGTGCCCCGGTCGTCGCCGCGCTGCAGGTGCCACTGGCCGAGCTCGCCGCGGGGCCACCCGCACCAACGGCCGCGCCAACAGGCGCTGCGCCGCATGGAGTCACGCCGCCGGATCCCGAGCCGGAGAATGGCAGCGGGTCAGTCGCCTCGGCGACCAGACCGGCTGTTGTCGGCGAGGTCAGCGTCGGCGCCGCGTCGATCGCCGCGCCGCCGTCGGCGGCTTCCGCGGTGGTTTCCGCGCCTGCGCTTTGGAGTGCATCGGTGCCTGCGCACGCGCCGTCGGCACTGCTCGTGGAGCCTCCGCCGACCGCTGCCGCGCCAGATGCGGGCGCCATCGCGCATGGACTCGATACCGCGCTTGCATCCGCCGAGCCCGAAGGACTCGCGTTGGTCACCGGTGGCGCCACCCGACCGCTCGTCGAGGCGCGCGTAGGCGCGAGCACGAGCGGTGCTGTTGCCGCGGCTCCGCTCGCGGTCGGTTCTGCCGGGTCCGCCGCCATGGCCGAATCCGCGGCGCAGGTGCCGCTGGCTGTCGCCCACGCGCCGCCAGCGACTGCCGCGGCTGCACCGGCTGGCGCAGTCACGCACGGGTCAGTTGAGGCCGCGGTATCCGTGGCAATGTCGTCGGCGGCCACACTGTTGTCGGTCTCGATGCTGGTCGGCGCGGTCGCCGAGGGATCGGTGGCGCCAGCCGCGGCCGGGTCCAGATCGACCAGGACCTCGTCGCCCAGCACCTGCTCGGCGGTCGCCATGGGCGCCTCGGCTTCAGGCGCCGCGTCCACGTCAGCTGATACCGACGCCCGCGCCGCGGTCACATCCTCGGCCGTTGGCGCGGCCACGTCTACCGCCACCGCGCTGTCAGTCGGGACCGACACGACGGGCGCAGTCTGGGTCGCGCCGGTCGCGAGCTCCGGTGCGGGCACCGCCGAGGCGCTGGCGCCGTCCGGGCCCGCCGTCGCGCTGACATTCGTGCCGCCTTCGGGCACGGAGACGGTCGCCGTCGTCGGCGAAGACGAGCTGGGACTGCTGGTGCTTGGCGTCTGCGACGTCGTACCCACCACCGGCGCAATCACTTGCGTCGAGTTGGTCACGCTTCCGCCCACCGGCGGCGCGCTCGGTGGCGTTACGGCCACCTGCGCACCGACGATCGGCGCGGCGATCAGCGACGTCGTCGCCACGATCGCACATGCCAGCGAAGTGAACCTACGTTTCATACACCTGACCTCCACTTGGAGCCGCCTGGCAGGCGGCGCCTTCCGAGGGGTCAATGGGGCGGCATGGAGCACGCCGCGAAGCCTCACGTGGCCAGGACAATGCGTGTGCGCATCGCACACGTTGGGTTACGCGGAGGGTACGAGCTGATAGCCGAGGCCGCGTACGTGTAGCAACTGCGGTGTGCCGTTTCCTAGCAGCTTGTTACGTACGCGCCGCATATAGGCGTCGATCGTTCGGGAATCGCCCCCGATCGCGTCGTCCCAAACGTCACGGGCGACCTCGTCGCGACTCACGAAGGCGCCAGCGTGCTTGGCCAGAAACAGCAGCAGGCGAAACTCGGTCGGGGTGAGGTGCATCTGCCGACCGTCGACGCTGACTCGCCAGCCGGGGACGTCGATCGTCATGCTGCCGACGCTCAGGTGGGAGCGCGCGCTCGACCTGCTGGGTGTGGTGGCAGCCGCCGGGCGATGGTGGCGCCGCAGCGCCACTGCCAGGCGAGCCTGCAGCTCCTCGACGTCGAACGGCTTGCTCAGAAAATCCTCGGCGCCGACGTGGAACGCCAACAGCTTCCAGTGGCGGTCGGCCGAGTCGCTGCACACGATCACTGGCACATCGCCCGCTTCTGCGCGCAGTCGCGGACAGAGCACCAGGCCATCGACGTCCGGCAATGACAGGTCGAGCACGATGGCATCCGGGGCAGCGCGCCTGAGCATCGCCCGCGCATCTGCGCCACTCTCGGCGTGCCACACGGTGCAGCCATTGGCGCTGAGCGCCGCCGCCGTCGACTCGGCCAGCGAGAGGTCGGCCTCGACCAGCAAGAGCCTGGCCCCGGCCAGCTCCCGATGCAACTCCGACTGCGCCGCGACAACGACCAAGCCGGCCTCCAAGATCACCGTAAGGTGGCCGGCCAGAAGCCACCACACCCATCCGTGTACAGGTCACAGCGCCGAATGGGTGAACGTTTTCCTCCGAGTTCTCCCCGAACAGCGCTTCCGCGCTGCCATGCCCGCCGCGCCGCTAGCCCTCCAGGTCGATCTCCAACCCGACGAGGAAGCGCGCCACCATGTTGTAGTACGCGCACGTGGTCACCAGCTCGAGCACCTGCCGCGGCGGCAATGCATTCTTGACCGCCGCGAAGGTCGCGTCCGACACCTTGACCGAGCGCGTCAGCTCCTCGGCCAGCGCAAGCACCGCCCGCTGCCGCTGGTCAAACGCCTCGGACTTCTGCCAGTTGAGGATGTCGTCGATCTGCGCTTCGGGGAAGCCTTCGGCGATGGCCAACCGGCGGTGGCCCCGCCATTCGTACTCCGCGTCGGTGATGCGCGCCACGAGGCAGATCGCCAGCTCACGCGTCGGCGCGTCGAGCTCTGACTTGAACCGCACCGCCGATCCAAGGTCCAGCCAGCCGCCGGCAATCGCCGGGTTGTACAGCTGCATCTTGAACAGATTGAGCAAGCGCCCGCCGCGTGCCTGGCGGATGCGCTCGGCCATGACCTGGGCCGCCGAATCGGCCGCCCCAAGGTCGGGATAGTCCAATCGAGCCATGTGGCTCACGATACTCGGCCGTCGCGTGGCTAGTTCGACTAGCCTTGCTAATCGCCCCGATCGTGCTGCCTCGCCGCCTCGCCCGTGCGCTGCCGCTGTTGCTGCTCTCGCTGGTGGCCTGCCAGCCCGCGCCGCCGCCGGCGGCCACGCCCAGTCCCAACGCCCGCCCCACCGCGGCCCCGACAGCCACGCCGCTACCAGCGCCCGCCCCCACGGCCGCGCCGCCACTGTCGCGCGTGCCCAACCCACCGCCGCTCGACCCCCCAGCCAACGGCACCACACCGCTCGATACCCGCTTCGGCGTCGCCGAGGGCTTCCGCAACCCATCGGTCATGGCCGATATAGGCGCCGGCTGGGAGCGCGTCGTACTGTCGTGGGCCGATATCCAGCCCGATGGTCCCGACGACTTCAGCTGGCTCGGTCGCACCCTTCCCCCACGCGCACTCGAGTCTGAGCTCCGCCGCGGCGTGCGCGTGGCCGGTCTGCTGCAATTCACCGCCGACTGGGCGGCCACCGATGCCAAGGACCCCGGCCGATCGGTCCCCCGCAACCTCGACCTCCCGGACGACGACCCCCAGAACTACTGGGCGCGCTTCGTCTTCGAAACCGTCAAGTACTACACGGGCCGCATCGACGAGTGGATCGTCTGGAACGAGCCCGAATTCGAGCCCAACGACGTCGCGGGGAGCGGCACGTTCACCTGGCTCGGCTCGGACGAGCAGTTCGCGCGCTTGATGCAGGTCGCCTATCGAGCGGCCAAACGCGCCAACCCGCGCGCGGTGGTGTCCTTCTCTGGCACCTCGTACTGGGTCGACCAGAACGCTGGCCGACCACAGTTCTACGAACGCTATCTGCGGCTGGTCAGCGCGGACCCTGCTGCCAAAGCAAGCAGCCTGTACCACGACGCTGTGGCGCTAAACCTGTACCGCGCGCCTGATGACCTCGTGCGCCTGCACCAGAGCTTCAAGGACTTGCAGCAGCGGTATGGCGTCGACGTGCCGGTCTGGCTGCTCGAGTTGAACGCCATGCCCACGAACGACCGCGCGATCCCGTGCTTCGAGCGCCACGCGTTCAACCCCATCCAGACCACGCTCGAGCAGCAGGCTGCGTACGCCATCCAGGCTCTCGCCTTGGCCGCGGCCGTCGACTACCGCCGCATCGCCTTCTACCAGATGGTCGACGACAACCCGTGTCAACAGTCCGCGGTGTGGGGGATTACCCGCGATGACGGCTCGACCCGACCTGTTGCCGCGGCGCTGCGCACCGCCGTGCAGTCCTTCTCAGGTTTTCTCAAAGCTCGTTTTGTGCCGCTGGTGCGCACGCAGGCTCGCTGGCCCGCGTGGCCGACGGTGCCTGGGTCGTTCGTGCCGAACTGGCAGGTGTACCTCGTCGCGTTCGACCTGCCCGCCCGTCGGCGGGTGACCGTAGTGTGGAGCGGCGATGGATCGGCGCTGCGGGTGCGACTGCCGCGCCGCGGCACCACGCCGAAGTTGCTCGATGGCCAGGGCCGCGCGCTGTCCGTCACGACCGCTGGCCAGGACTACGCGATTGAGCTGCCCGCCGCGACCGCGCACTTCGCGGGCGATCCCAACGGCTACTTCTTCATCGGCGGCGAGCCGCGGCTGCTGCTCGAAGACGCCGTCCCGGCCGACTCGCCGATCCCCATCCCCCGCCTCGGCTAATCGCGTCCAAGGTTCGCGTCTGCCCGGCGCGCCCGTCGTTGGCCGCCCTGGCGAAACGCCCGTGCCGCGCTTCGGCCGATAGGCCGCGTCGCGGCTGGGCTACGTTCCGTGCTGCATCTCTCGCGTCCGGTGGCGGGCCGGCGCAAGCTGTGCTCGAAATTTGCCCGCCGTATTGAGCTGATCGTGAGCCTGCGCGCAAAACTGCTGCTCGGCCTCGGCCTCATCCTCATCTTCCTCGTCGCCCTGAGCAGCCTGGCCTATCGGGCTGTGCTGGTCAATCGCAACGCGTCCGATTCGGCGGTGCATACCGAGGAAGTGCTCGAGTTGGCCAGCGATGCCGCGTCGACGGTGAGCGACGTCGAGCTGCGCTACCTGCAGTTCCTGCTGAGCGGCTCGGCCGATGCCCTCTCCGCCTACCAGAGCGACGCCGAGCGAATGCGGCGGCTTATCGGCGAGCTGATGCAGCGCACCGCCGACAACCCGCCTCAGGTCGAGCGCTGGCGCAACGTCGGCATGGGCTTCGAGCGCGCGCTGAGCCAGGTCACGGATCCTGCCATTGCCCTGCGCGGGCGAGCGCTTGCCGGCGAGGCGAATCAGCTCGAGCTGAACGTGCTCAGTGCCGATGCCGCCGATCAGCGGGCGTTTGCGGGTGTGCGCGCCGGCCTGGCCGTTGCCATAGGCGTGGAGGAGCAGCTGCTCAGGGAGCGGGACGGCGAAGCCCAGGCCGCGACTGGCTTGCTCGAGCAAGTCCTGGTCTGGGGCACGCTCGCGACGACATCTGTTGGGCTCATCGTGGCGTTCGTGCTGTCCAGCAACGTCGCGCGTGCGATGGAGCGCTTTGCCGCGACTGCCCAGGCCGTTGCCGCGGGCGATCTGCAGCGTCGCATCGGCCTGCGCCGCACCGATGAAATCGGCCGCGCCGCGCGCGCCTTCGACCAGATGGCGGAGTCGGTCGAACGTGAGGTCGCCGCTCTGGCGTCGTTGCAGCGCCGCACCCAAACGATTCTGAATTCGACTGCCGAAGGCATCTTCGGGATCGATCCGCAAGGCGTGTGCATGATTGTCAACCCCAGCGCTGCCCGCCTGACCGGCTACACCCTCGAGGAGCTGCGCGGGGCGTGCATTCACGACCTCCTCCACCACACCCGGGCTGACGGCAGTCCGTATCCACGCGAGGAGTGCCCGGCCGCGATCGTAATGCGCGCTGGCACACCCTTGGAAGGCAACCAGGAGCTGTTCTGGCGCAAGGACGGCTCGAGTTTCCCGGTCGAATTCGCCGTCGTGCCAGTGCGTGAGAACCGGCAGGTCACCGGCGCCGTGGTGAGCTTCCGCGACATCACCGAGCGCAGCAACATCGAGCGCATGAAGGACGAGTTCATTTCCATCGTCTCGCACGAGCTGCGCACGCCGCTAACCAGCATCCGCGGCTCGCTCGGGCTGCTCTCGGCGGGACTGCTCGGACCGATCTCCGACCGCGCCTCGCGTATGGTCGAAGTCGCGGTCACCAACACCGACCGCCTGATCCGGCTCATCAACGACATCCTGGACATCGAGCGCATCGAAAGTGGCCACGCGCCAATGGACAAGCACTGGACGGATGCGCGCGACCTGGTGCTGCGGTCGGTCGAGTCCATTCGCGCGGTGGCCGACGAAGCGGGGCTGCAAGTTCTCGCCGACGCCGAGCCGATCCTGCTGCGCGCCGACCCGGATCGACTGCAACAGACCCTGACCAACCTGCTCGGCAACGCGATCAAGTTCTCGCCGCCTGGCGCGGCGATCGATGTGCGCGCCCGCCGCGAGGGCGATCAGGCGGTGATCAGCGTGCGCGATCGCGGTCACGGCATCCCGGGCGCCAAGCTCGAGTCGATCTTCGGCCGCTTCGAGCAGGTCGACGCCACCGATGCGCGCGAGAAGGGTGGCTCGGGGCTCGGCCTGGCAATCGCGCGCAGCATTGTCGAGCAGCACGGCGGTCGCATCTGGGCCGAGAGCACCCTCGGTCAGGGCAGCATCTTCTATTTCACGATCCCGCTGTCGGCCGCGCTGTCTGAGCGACTCCACGACGCGGTCCAGTCTGGCGATCGGCCGACGATCCTGGTGTGCGACGACGATCCTGACATCCTCGAGGTCGTCGGCGAGATGCTCGCCCGCCACGGGTACCGGCCGCTTGGCGCCAGCAGCGGCGAGGAGGCGCTCGAATGTGCCGCACGCGAGCGCCCGTCGGTCATCCTGCTCGACCTGGCGTTGCCGGGCATGAGCGGCTGGGAGACCCTGCTGGCGCTCAAGGACAACCCCGCTACCCAGGACATCCCCGTGGTCATTCTGTCGGGGCTGGAGCGCGCGACTAATGAGCCACCCGGCGGCCACGCCGACTGGATCGCCAAGCCCGTGACGCCCGAGACGCTGCGCGGCAGCCTCGAGCGGGTGCTCGCGCGCCGCACGGGTCCGGCGCGCATCCTGGTGGTCGAGGATGACCCGGAGCTCGCAGGCGTGCTGACCGACACATTTGGCCGCTACGGCATCGAGACCCACACCGCGGCCAGCGGCGAGGCCGCGATCGCGATCGCCAGGAGGTCGAGCCGGATCTGCTGCTGCTGGACCTGGCGCTGCCATCGGGCACCGGCTTCGACGTGGTCGACTGGTTCCGCCAGCACGACCGCCTGCGGCATGTCAGCGTGGTGGTCTACACCGCGCGCGACCTGGGCCTGGAAGCCGCCGCCCGCACGCAGGCCACCGACGGCGACCCCCGCGCCGGTGCCGTTCGGCCCCAGCCCAGCCCCCATGGCTTCGGCCTCGAGGGCGCCGCCCGCGACCAGCAGCGCGGCGAAGCCAGCCCACCCGACCAGGACGCGGAACCCACCCCGCTCACCCGCCTGTCACCCGACGAGGTACGCCGCCGCGTGCTCACCCTGCTGGGCCGCGTCGTGCCTGCCGCCTGAGCCGTCTCGAAGTGGAGCCAATGGCGAACCGACGCATCCTGATCGTCGACGACGAAGACGACATCCGCGAAGTCGCCCAGGTCAGCCTGGAGCTGGTCGGGCAGTTCGAAGTCCTCACCGCCGCCTCAGGCAGCGCGGGCATCCGGACCGCGCGCGCAGCCCACCCCGACGCGATCCTGCTCGACGTCATGATGCCCGACATGGACGGCCCGACCACGCTGGCGCAGCTCCAGGCCGACCCGGCCACGCGCGACATCCCCGTGGTGTTCCTGACCGCGAAAGCCCAAACCGCCGATCGGGCGCGGCTGGCACAGCTCGGCGCCGCCGGCATCCTGACCAAACCGTTCGACCCGCTCAAGCTCGCCTCGGAAGTCGCCGCCACGCTGCACTGGGCCGCCTAGAGCCTCCCCGGCCTGACTGCCCTTCGTGCTGGTGTGCTCGCGCATGAGCCTGCGCGCGCCCGCGCACTTCCCGCACCGCCTCGCGTCGAGGCGCCTCCTGTTGGCTTCGATCCAGGTCAGCACACCCGGCAGTGTTCCGCGACCACCGCTCAGCCAGCGGACCTGCTCGGCATCTTCTCCTGCGAGGTGCGCCTCAGCGTCCTCGGGTCGAAACGGGCGGAGCACAATCGTGCCGTCGGTGAGCTCCAGCAACTCCGTCACGGCGCGATTTGGAGGCTCAAAAAGTGCCTCCGGGTGATGCTATCTTTAGCATGCACTCGCAAAAACCCCACTCCGGAGGAGGCCACCTTTTATGGTTGGCGTGAGCGGCGATCGTCAGGAGATGACGATCCCGGCAATGCAGAAACTGGCGAAGGACTACACCATCAACGCCAAGCAGTGCGCCGAGATCGCAACCTTCCTCAAGAGCCCGCTGGCGACGATGTTCTGGCAGTCCCAGGCGGCGTCGTCGTTTGAGGCAAACATCAACCAGTACGTGAAGGTGCTCGGCGAATTCGAGACCGCCTTTAACCAGCTGAGTACGGACGTGACCGCCCGTGCCAACCGGCTGGAGGCATCCAACAACGTCTAACCTCGGCGATCCGGCTGCGTGCGACCGTGCCGCCAGCGACTGCGATCGCGCGGCGCGGCAGCTCGACGAGCCGATTCGGCAGTTGACGTCGCTCCGCGGCGTCGCCAACGGCTCGTGGCGTGGTACCGCCGGCGATTCGCTGGTGCGTGCCCTCGACACGCGCAAACAGGGGCTCGTCCAGGCACAGGAGGAGCTGCGTGGAGCAGCCAGCAGCCTGCGCCAGGCAGCCGGCCGGATTCGCGACGCGATCCGCGCGGAACAGGACCGCATGCGACGCCAGCAGGTGGTCCGACCCGCGGCGCCCAGCGATCTCGCCGTGTAAGAGCTTCGTTCCGCAATCAATGCACTTCGCAAGTTCAAAAAACTGCAGTCGCAATCAGGAACTTCGCAATCCAAAAAACTTTCATTCATCGGAGGAACGAGATGCCCCGCATTCGCATGAGCGAAAGCGAGCTGACCGATCTGGCGGGCAAGGTGCAGCGCCAGAAGCAGAACATCGACTCAGTGGTCAAGGCGGGCGTGACGGCCGTCGGTCAGGCCGATGCCGACTGGCGCAGCAGCGCCTTCGAAACCTTCAAGCAGCGCTGGTCGAAGGACCGCAGCGTGCTCGACAAGCTGGCGACCGAGCTGTCCGATTGGAATCGCAAGCTCGGCCAACACGCGGGCGTCGCGCGGGACGTCAACCGACCGTTCAGCTGATTCACCGCCTCGTCCTGAGGCCTTACTTCCCGTGGGCCCCAGGACGAGCCCGTGAGGCGGCAACCGAGCGAGCCTGTGAGGTGAATCACAGCTAGCGAGTGGGCGGGTTCACTGTGCACAGGCTCGACTCTGGCTAGAGTGGGTGGCACGCGGAGGAATCCCACCCATGAGTATCTGGCCAGCCCAGCCACCCGAATCGACGGCGTATCCCTTCAACCGCGACGAGCGCGCACGGCTCACCGTGTACCGACTTGCAGTCGCCGCCGGCTTCTACAGCGAGGATCTAGCTCGCTTCCCAGTTGGCCAGGCGGCGGGCGCCGACGTAGGCACCCAGGACCAGCGCGCCTAAGGCGAACAGTGCCGCGATCGGCACGAGCCAATCGACGATCGGCGCCAGCCCGAGCAGCGGCCGCGGAATGCCGCCGAGGGTCCGCAGCAGGACCCACGCGACAAGCGCCGTATGGGTGGCGAAGAACAGCGCAGCGAGCCCTGAGGTCAGCAGTGTCCCGAGGCAGCCGACCCGACGCTGGGGATTGTCAGTCTCGAAGTCGGCGGTGAGTGCCGCGCCGACCAGTCCGGCGGTGGTACCGCCGAGCGCGAGCCAGGTCGCGACCACGAACGCGGCCGAGAGCTCGACCAGCGAGCCCTCATGGCGCAGTGCGAGCACCAGGGTGGCCAGCCACGTAATCGCCAGGACCAGGACCAGACTGCCCGCGAGCTTGGCCAGCAGCAGTCGCCCGAATCCGACCGGCGCAGCGCGCAGCAGGGCCAGGTTGCGACCCTCGTAGGCGAGACTGGCCGCGCCGTGTTGACTGCCGGCGATGTACGCGAGGTACGGCACGGGGAACAGACCAGTCCAGAAGCGCGCATCGGCCGAGAGTCGGCTGGAGTCGGCGCTGGCCGAGAAGAAGAGCACCGGCAGGCCCAGCGCCGCGAGGCTCACCAGAAGGCTTGTGCGCCACCGCGGATCCCGCACCAGGACCCGCAAGTCCTTACGCAGCATGTGCAGCACCGCTCCGCCGTCGCGGACACGATCGCTCGGCCATGTCAGCCAGGGCGCGCGAGCTCGTTGGGCCAGCCCGCCGCCATCCCCGGAACCCCAGGCACTCCTGGCACCAGCAGCCCGCGGGCCCGCGAAGCGAACGCGCTCCCAGCCGACCGCGAAGCTGCGCTCGAACGCGACGAGCGAGGCGAGCACCACGACGGCGCTGGTGCTGACCAGCAGCCCGATTGACAGAAGCATGCGGTCATCAGCCTGCAGCACATGCAGCGCCCATGTGGTCGGCGCCCACTCGGGTGGCGGACCCATGGCGCGAACGGTCGATGCGACGGTCTGCAGGCTGTCACCGCTGACGCCGGTAAAGCCGCGCGACCGCGCCACCGAGAACGCGGGGATGCCGAGCGCGCCGACCGGTAGGAACAGGACGATCGATACCAGGCGGCTCACGCCGAGCAGTGAGTCGCCGTAGCGGATACGGGCAAGCAGCAGCGTGAGCGAGATGCCCACGACGGTGCCGCTGAACGTGAGCGCGACCGCGACCGCGATGGCGGCGGCGAAGAACTGCGGCGGTTGGTGCCGTGCTGCGCCGTAGCCGATCAGCGCAGCGCTCACGAAGAGCAGGATGTGGATGCCGTCGCGCCACGTCTCGAACACTTTTAAGAGGAAGAGGTCGCGCAGATGGACCGGGGCGGCAAGCAGCAGCTCCTCGTCCGCGGACAGGAACAGGTGGTGGAAAGCCATGCTGAGGCTGGTCACCAGACTCAGCGCCGTGCCGCCCAGGAGGATGGCTGGCAGCAGCGCCGGTGGCGCCGCCTGGTCGATGCGTGACAGCCGATCGATCAGAACCGCGCTATTCAGGCCGACCACGCCCATGAACCCGAGTCCGAACGCGAACGCGACGCAGGCGCCGATGAGGCGCAGCGTTCGACGCCGGGCGTGCGCGATGCGGTTCCAGGCCAGACGCAGTCGGACGCCGATCAGCAGCCTCAGCACGCGCTCGGGGCCTGCTTCGCGCGGGGTCCGCAGGGGATTTCCACACCGATCCCGAGCTCGCGCGGGCTCACGAGTCGCGCAGGTAGGCGGCCACGTCGCGCTCGCCAGACGCGCCGGTCAGCTGCAGGAAAATGTCTTCGAGCGAGCCCGACTCGCGTTGCGACTGGTGGCGCAAGTCTTCGAGCGTACCCGTGGCGATGATCTGGCCGTGATCGATGATCCCGACGCGGTGGCATAGCTGCTCGGCGATCTCCAGCACGTGCGTCGACAGAAAGACGGTGTGCCCGCGCTCGACGAGACCCAGCAGCAGATCCTTCACGAGTCGAGCGCTGCGCGGGTCCAGGCCCGATGTCGGCTCATCCAGAAAGAGCACCTGCGGCTCGTGCAGCATCGCTCCCGCCAGCGCGAGCTTCTGGCGCATCCCATGCGAGTAGCCCTCGATCAGCTGGTCGGCCTTCTCGGCGAGCTCGAACAGATCGAGCAACCGCGTCGCGCGCTGGCGAGCGATCGGCGGCGGGACCTCGTACAGACCGCCCATGAATTCGAGAAACTCGCGCCCCGTCAGCTTGGGATAGAGGTACGCCGTCTCCGCGACGTAGCCGACGCGACGCTTGACCTCACGCGCTTCGCGCAGCACATCGAAGCCAGCCACGCACGCGGAGCCGCTGGTCGGCCGCACGAGCCCGATCAGCATGCGGATCGTCGTCGTTTTGCCCGCGCCGTTTGGTCCGAGGAACCCGAAGACTTCACCCGCGGCAATGTTCAGCGACAGGTCACGAACGGCGACGAGCTTGCCGAAGTTCTTGCTCAGGCCCGCGGCCTGGACGATCGGGGAAGCCTGGGCCATGCGTTCGCTTGTCCCTCAGTGTGCCGCACCCGTGCCCTGGCTCGACAGAAAGAAACGACTGCCCGTAGTCAGGCAGTTTTAGTTAGGAAGTTTTTGGGAGCGCCGTGACCTGCTCGTAATATCCGTGCGTGTCGCGGTGGGGTGGACCAGTCGTGCTGGTAGTAGGGCTGGCAACGGCGCTGATGGTCTTGTCAGTGCCAGCAGCGTTCGTGCTGGCGGGAACCAATTCGGATGTAACGGCGGTCGCGGGCAATGCTCGCGAGCGCGATCAACTGCGCGGACAGCAGACGCAGCCATTCACCATCAGCGTTCCGCGGCCGCGTACGGGCGCAGCTCGGACGTCGAGCGGAGCGGCGCCGGCGGCTGTCAGCGGCGCCTCGACGACGGTGCCCCCTTCGCTGGTGGGTCTCGCGGTAGCCGACCTGTGGGTCGGCTCGGGGGCCACCCCGGACCCAGGCACCACTCTCGCGCGGGCGCAGCAGAGTGGCGCCGGCTGGATGCTGGGCTGGCTGAGCTGGCGGGCGCTCGAGCCGACCGAAGGTGACTTCGCCTGGAGCCACGGCACGGGCAACGATGCCGACAACCTCATCCGCGCGAGCCAGGCGGCCAACCTGCAAGCGCTGGCGCGACTGCAAGACGTGCCGCCCTGGGCGACTACGGATGGCAGCGGTCGATTGGCGGCTGTGCGGTCCGACGCGCTGCAAGGGTTTACCCAAGCGCTCGCCGCGCACGCTAGTGGACGCCTTGGCGCCTACGAGGTCTTCAACGAACCAAACCTGAACTACGAATGGGGCGAAGACCTGAACGCAAATGGCCCGATCGGCTACGCGCGCGTCCTGCGCGCGGCCTATCTCGGCTTCAAGGCTGGCGATCCCTCCGCGACTGTCGTCGCGGCCGGTATGGCAGACGGCGCCGGCGGGGCGAGCATGGACGACCTGGAGTACCTGCGGCAGCTCTACGCGGCGGGCGCACGCGGCGGCACTCACTTCGACGCGCTCGGCACGCATCCCTACGGTGGCAGCTATCCACCCGAGCAGGATCCGAGCTGCGGCGGCACGTGCTTGCGGCGGGCGGAGTTGCAGCGGCAAATCATGCTCGATAACGGCGACGCCGCGACGCCGATGTGGGCGACCGAGGTCGGCTGGCTGATGGACAGCGCCAATGACATGGGACCGTATTTCAACTGGATGAAGGTCAGCCCGCAGCAGCAGGCGGACTACCTGGTTGGCGCGCTGCAGTACGCCCAGACGAACTGGCCGTGGATGCAGCAGCTGTTCGTGTTCAACCTGGACCACAGCACCGCGATGTGGTGCGGCGGCCCGTGCTACCCGGCTTCGACATCGGTGCACTGGTTTTCAGTGTTGAACCCGGATCGAACTCCGCGGCCGGCGTATACCGCGTTGCAGAACCTGCTGCACGGCACGCTGCCGCCGACCAGCACGCCGACGAGCACGCCGACCAGCACAACAACGACGATTCCGACGAGGACGGCCACGCCGACGAGCACTGCCACGAACACGCCGACACCCACGCGGACCGCGACCCCCACCGGTGGCGCCAGCCAGACGATTAGCTTCGATGACCTGAGCCCCGCGAACCGCGTGCTGAACGGCCAGTACCCGAGCGGCGTGATCGACTTCGGCACCAACGTCTGGTACCTGTCGGGACCATGGCGCCTGTTCACGACCAACAGCATCAGCTTCAACACATCCGGCGCGACCAGTGCCTCGATCAAATTGCTTGGCTCGTGGCAACTCGCGCAGCTCGACGCGTTCAACGGCGGGTCGACATCCGCGACCGTGACGATCAGCTGCGCCGGACAGCCAGCGGTCCAGCGCGTGGTCGCCGCCAATCAACTGGCCACGATCGCGACCAGCTGGATGGGAGCCTGCGACACCGTCAGCCTGGCGAGCTCAAACGGCTGGGACACGAACTTCGATCGCCTGGTGCTGGGCGCCACAGGCCCAGGCTCGGCGACGTCAACACCGACACCCACCTGGACACCCGGCGCGCAATCGACACCGACCCCGACCCGCACAGCGACGCCAACCAGCACACGCACCCCGACCGCTACCTCGACTGGCACACCCGTGCCGGGTGCACAGACGGTGACGTTCAACGATCTGCGCTCGCCGAACCGCGTGCTCAGCGGCCAATACCCCGCGAACGCGCTCAATTGGGGGACCAGCAGCTGGTACCTGTCGGGCGCGTGGGGCCAATTCACGACGAACAGCGTGAGTTTCAACGGGGCGGGCCAGACCAGCGCTGCGATCGCGATGGTCGCTCCAGGACGCCTGGTGCAGCTCGATGCCTTCAATGGCGGCTCTACGAGCAGCACGATCACCATCAGCTGTGCTGGCCAGCCGACCGTGACCAGCACGCTGGCCGCGGGTCAGCTGCGCACGATCCAGACGGGCTGGTCGGGCGCGTGCACCAGCGTGACTCTCGGCAGCTCGAACGGCTGGGACACCAACTTCGACAATCTTGTCCTCGGCTAAGTTTTTCGGCTAAGTCCTACGCGGCGGCCGCGCCGTCGCGCGGGCTGGGCGGGGCGCTGCAGTTGGCGTGGCGCGAGGCGCGGCCCTTGGCGTGGCGCGGTGCGGCGCTGGGCGGGGCGCGGCCGGTATCCTGCCCGACGATGACGGACCTGTCTGCACGCGTTGCGCTCTGGCGCACGCCAGCGACCCGCGTCGCGATCGCTGGCGGCGCAGCTTCGACCCTGGCACCCACCACCCTCGCAGCGCTGCGCGCGGCGCCGATCGAGCTCATCCAGCAGCCGCTCATCGGCCCCGATGGCAGCGTGGCCGACGCCGTCGCCGATGCCGACGTGCTCATCTCGGGTGGCGTCAAGATCGATCCCACCATATGCAGCCAGCTCCGTCGCGTGCGTTTCCTGCTGCGACCGTACGTCGGCTACGACGATATCGATGTCGACGCCGCGACCAACTGCGGGATCCTGTTCGCCAACGTCCCCGACGCATTCATCGAGGAAGTCGCCAACCAGACCATGGCGTTGATCCTGGCCACCAACCGCAAGCTGCTGCAGATGGACACCTTTGTCCGCGCCGGCCGCTGGTCAGCGGGTGACCGGGCGCGGCAGGTCGCCCGACCGATCCGCCGCCTGTCCAAGCTCACGCTCGGCCTGGTCGGCTTCGGCAACATCGCACGGCTGGTCCTCGAGCGCGCCAAACCCTTCGGCTTCGAGTTCCTGGCCAGCGACCCGTACGTCTCGGCCGACACCGCGGCGGCGATGGGCGTGCGGCTGGTCGAGCTGGACGAGCTGCTGGCGCAGTCGGACATCGTTTCGGTCCACGTGCTCCTCAATGCCGAAACACGGGGCCTGCTCAATGCTCGCCGCTTCGGGCTGATGAAGCAGGGCGCGTACGTGATCAACACGTCACGTGGTCCGGTGATCAACGAGCCCGACCTCGTCGAGGCCTTGCGCAGCGGCCATCTCGGCGGCGCCGGGCTGGACGTCTTCGAACGCGAGCCGGTGGCCGCCGATAGCCCCCTGCTCAGCCTGCCCAACATCCTCCTGGCACCGCACCTGGCCAGCTACTCCGAGGAAGGCGACGCCCGCCACCAGGAGCGCATCGCCGAGATCGCGCTACAGGTGGTCGGCGGCACCCTGCCCGAGCGCAAGGTCGTGGTCAACAAGGATCTGTACGACCAGCTCGAGGCGCAGCTGCAGCCCGCGCAAGCCAGCTCCGGCCGCGCCGGGTAGCGCGCGGTCAGCCAGCGTTATGTAGTTGTCGGATCAAGCAGCCAGGCGATCGGATAGCTCACCCCCTGTCTGTGTG
>WNGE01000582.1_pt1 | contig 47738 bp, 39 predicted proteins | sample 5400651 | NCBI WGS metagenome assembly WNGE01 (sample SAMN13153370, study PRJNA577476) | soil metagenome | isolation source: 60 cm soil or saprolite under grassland replicate 2 | place: USA:California | collected 2016-06-15 | reverse complement strand
GCTTAGCAACGTGCACCCAATCTTCGATCAAACTCGAAAGAAAATAGAGGATGTTGCGGCGGACGGCCGCTTCTGCGTCAGTCTTGAAACCTCAAGCAACACTTACGAACGAGTTTGGCTGGGACTCCGTGGGCGACATCAGATCATCAATGTGTCACTGGCAGTCGTGATTGCTGAAGTATTACGCGAAAAAGATTTCGATATTCCCGCGGCGGCGATCATCGAGGGCATTCAAACCGCGGAACACGCCGGGCGGCTTGAACTAATCCCTCGAAAGCCGGCACTGATGTTTGACGGCGCCCACAATCCAGCAGGAGCACAGACATTGCGGGATTACCTCGTGGAGTTTGGCGATCGACCCTTGACGATCGTGTTTGGCGCGATGCGCGACAAGAAATTAAGACAGATGGCCGAGCTTCTGTTTCCGCTTTCAGATCAATTGGTCCTAACCGAAGTCGAGAACCCCCGGGCAGCGACGTTGGATACACTGCAACAACTCGCCGCGCACCTGGTCGCGCCGGAGCGGATTGCCGCCGCCCGATCCGCCGGCGAGGCGCTTGAGATTGCTCGCGAAAAAACGCCGGCCACTGGCGTGGTTTGCTTCACAGGATCGCTTTATCTGATTGGGGCAGTCCGACGCATTGTCTTACTCGAAGAAGAGATCGTGTGATCTGTAACATCGTTTTTGTTCGAGTGCCCCGTTCGAGTGGTTTCGTGGATCGATCGCCCCGACCAAAAAGCATACCCAAAAAGAATAATTTAGGCCTTGTATTACGAGAACCGACAGACTAAATTTTGTCGTGAAGTGCGAAGAAGAGAATCGATCGCCATTAGCGACGAACTGAAGCTTGTTGGACCTATGACAAATAAGAAACTCCCGGAACTTTTGGACAGTACGGAGGTCTTTCGCGGACGGATTTTCAACGTGACTATCGATACGGTTCGCGAGGGTGAAATGACCTACCAGCGCGAAGTAGTGCATCATCCCGGCAGTGCAGTAATCATTCCAATTTACGACGATGGAACGGTGGCCTTAGTGAAGCAATATCGACATCCCGTCGTCCGCTATCTCCTCGAGGCACCTGCCGGGACTCTCGCAAAAGGCGAGACTCCCGAGATAGGAGCGGCGCGTGAACTCGAAGAAGAGCTGGGTGTTGTCGCCGGAACAATGGAGAAATTGATCGAGTTCTTCGTTTCGCCTGGATTCTGTGAAGAGAAGATGTGGCTTTACCTGGCCACTGACCTAACCGCGACGAAGCAACGGCTTGAAGACGACGAAATTCTCGAGGTTGTGCGACTGCCGATCTCGCAAGCTTTGGAAATGATCACCGACGGCGAGATTGAGGATGCCAAGACAATAATAGGCTTGATGTTGGCTGCCCCTCGCGTCGGTCCCAACCTGTTGGAAATCGAATACCCCGCCGGTTAAATCTCCGGGCGCCACTTTGGAGTGCGGCGGCCCGGCGCCGCTTTGCCCGCTCGCATTACCAATCAACTGCGAATCAAACCGGTCTCGCTCCCAAAGCAACTTGATTGCTTGCCCAGGCAGACCGCCGCGATCGTAGGCCAAAGCGCTGCCAGGGCCAGCGCACTCCAAATTAGTCGCACATCCCCTTCGGTTGACCACATCTAACCAGTCCCCTACACTCGCCTTCCAGTGAATATTAGCGAATCACCTCTTATCGTAGAACCGATCGCCGCCGGTCCTGACAGTTTTCCCGATCAATCGCCCAGTTCGCCAGTCGTTTTCGTCGATCCAAATAATCCGCCATGGAGAGCATTCGTAGCTTTCCTAACGTGGCTCGCGAGCATGACATTTTTGCTCTTCATCCCCGTAATCACGGCTGTGCCCTACCTGGTGTATCGCGCCAGCACCGGCGCCGGTGCGGGACCCCCTGAAGCGCTGTTCCACGATAAGAATTTCATCTTCTTTTCGATTCTGGGCGTCATTCCCGCTCATCTTCTAACACTCGGACTTGCCTGGGTTGTTGTCACCCGAGCCGGACGCTATCCCTTCTGGAAAACGCTGGGATTTGAGTGGCCGCCCTACTTTGGACCTTGGAAGAGCATCGGCGCGGCGATCGCGCTCCTTTGCGTGGGGGTGCTAATCACATACTTCGCCGGGGGGAGTAAAACCGAACTCGATGAGTTGATAAATAGTTCGTACCAGACACGTCTGACTACAGCCATCCTGGCAGCAACAACCGGGCCTCTGGTCGAGGAGATCATATATCGAGGCGTGCTCTATGCAGCGCTGCAACGTGCAATTGGAGTTGTTTGGACGGTGTTGATTGTCTCGACGCTGTTTGCTGGAGTTCATGTTTATCAGTATCGCAGTAACGCCGGCGTCATCGCCGTTATTACCCTGCTGAGCGTTACGTTGACGCTCGTGCGAGCTTATAGCGGCAGACTGCTACCATCATTCATGATCCATTTAGTTTTCAATGGCATCCAATCGGTGTTGCTGGTGGTCCAACCCTTTTTCGAAAAGTCCGAACAGGTTCTTCCTCCGAAGGCTCCCGCCTACCTAATCACAATCGTGCTCCGATATTTTACGTAAAAGTATGGCTCATGAGGTCGTGGTCGTTGGCGGCGGCATTGGCGGCTTGACCGTCGCGGCCCTGCTGGCAGCACGCGGCGTTGACGTTTGCCTGCTGGAAAGAGAGCCGCAAGTCGGTGGTTGCGTCGCAAGCTTCGAGAAGTTTGGGTACACCTTCGAACCCACACTGGGTCTCTATTCCTGTTGGAATCCGGAAGAGATTCACCAACGCATCTTTGCTGAACTTCCCGTAGAACCTCCCGAAACACGGGCTTTGAACCCGGCTTACGTGGTGCGGCTGCCCGATGATGCGGAGATAGCCGTAGACACTGACACCACACGGTTCGAAAAGGATCTGCAAAAGATTTTTCCCGAATGCGCGTCCGCAACTCTGACTTTCTACAGGGAGAGTGTGAAAGCAAGCGACGCATTGCTGCAAGCGCTGCGACGAGTTCCCGATTTGCGGACAGCGAGTCGAGCAAGACGACTGTCTGCGTTTCTCCCAAAGGTCGCTTCCGCTAACCAACTGCTCACGCAGAAAAGTGGAACGGTTAGTCAGCATCTGCAGGAAACGTCGGCCAGGTTCCAGCGCTTTGTCGACATTCAACTTCGGGCTTTTGCCAACACTTCCCTTGACGAGTGTGCTTATCCAGCCGCCTGTGTAGCGCTAAATTTGCCCAGACGAAAGCTCTTCGCAATCTTAGGAGGAGCGGCTACCCTGGCCCAGCGTTTGGCAGACTCAATTAAGAGTAGCGGCGGCAGGGTCCGGCTTGACAGCCCGGTACTGCGTCTCTCGTATGACTCGAATGGCCAAGCGACTGGGGTTGATCTGCTCAGCGGCGAAAACATTACCGCTACAAAAGCAATCGTAAGCAACATGACCGCATGGGACACTTACGGAAAGCTGATTGGCCTGCAGCGGACGTCTGCGGAATTAAAGCAGAGGCTGGCTACGCTGAAGAGTCGTGGAGCCTACGTCATCTTTGCTGGGATGGACGGAGAGGTAGCCAGTCGTCTGCAGGCTGATCGGTTGCTCGTTGCCTCCACCAGTCGCGCTGAATCAGAGAGTATGATCGACGCCTGCGGCTTCGCTTTCTCCGCCGCACCGTCATGGGATCCAAGGGCGCCATCCGGCAAACGCTCAGTTTCGATCATCTTTTCAACGGACGTGGACCAGTGGTTCACCTACCATTCAGACGCGACTGAGCAGGAGGCGAAGGACGAAGCGGCGCTGGAGATTGCGTGGCAGACCGTTCACGCTGCGGTGCCCGAACTCGGCGACGGTATAGAGGTCATCGACACTGCAACACCACTAACCTACTACGAGACAACCCGCCGCAAGCTCGGGATGGTTGGCGGACTGGGACAATCACCGGAGGTGTTTGGACTGGCATCCATCAGCCACCGTACGATACTCCCAAACGTTTTCATGGTTGGCGACACCACATTTCCGGGCCCTGGCCTGGCGGCCGTAAGCCATGCCGCCCTCACCCTGGTCAACGAAATTACGGATTAGCCGAAGGGAAGAGTTGAAAGCTAGGCTTCCCAGATCACGGTCTGCCCATGCGCGTCCTATCAAGCTCACCTGTGGCTAGCCCGGATGCAATCAGATTCACTCCCTCTCGTCCGAAACATAAAGACCTTCGACCGTTTCGGCGGAGTAGTTCTGGGGGGTGGGGCTGCCTTTAGTTCAAGCGTTCGGAAACCGCACTCTGGCAACAATGAGCACAGGTACCCCACACAGTACTTGCGCCCCTAATCTCCTTCTTCTCGCGGACAGTCAAATCCTTGACCGTCTCCTTGTTGAGCTTCAATTTCCCGAGCTTGACCCGACCTTTTTTCTTTCCAGCCTTACTTTTGGTGACCATAGGTGTATCTCCTTTAGGGGTTGAACGTTGCTGTGCGGGCACTTTAGGCCTGAAGCCGGAGGTGAGTAACGAATAAACTCATAAAGATCGACTAAGAAGCGACGAAGCAAAAAAAGCCCGACTGCAAATGTTTTTGGTTCCAGGCTGGGTGAGATAGCAGCCGGGCGGCTTTATCCAGATTCCGTCTCGACAAGTTGATTTGTCTGGTGTATACATGCACTAGACACTATGTATATCACCGTTGACGAACAGGATGCCCGACCCCTTTATCGACAGATTGTTGATGAGATTAAGGGATTAATAGCGCGAGGCGAGCTACAGGAGGGGTCATCCCTGCCGCCAGTGCGACAGGTTTCCTCTGACCTGGGTGTTAACCTCAACACCGTCGCCTTCGCCTACCGGCGGTTGCAGGCGGAGGGATTGATCAATGTGAAGCACGGCTCCGGCGCTGTAGTTAAATCACGGACGGTCAGTGAGAAGCCGGAAGAGCAGACGCGTTTGCAGCTGAGAACGGCGCTGACTCAGCTGGTGCTGGCCGGTCTAAAACGATCGGAAATTCGAACGTTGGTTAGTGAAGAGCTAAGTAAGCTGGGAAGGGACTAGGATCGAACTGGTGAGGCGACTCAGGCCAAAGCGCACTGGACAGAAGTAGAGCGCTACATTGCAAGTCTAGGATCGAACTGGGTGATGAGACTCAGGCCAAAGCGGCGCCAGGCCGCCGCACTCCAAAGAGTACTAGGGACGCTCAGGCCGACCTCGATCCGGCGTGATGTCAGGTTTGCCAATGCCACGTCCAGGAGACTCAACGTCTCGTATGGGAGCCGGCGCCGGCGAGACGCTGCCGCCGCTTCCTCCGGACATCCCGCCGCCCCCACCACCTCTAATTATTCCAACACCAGAAACCGAACCTGAGCCTGAACCGGAACCGGACGGAGTGCTGATGATGCCTCTGCTCGGATAACCCCCGCAACAATAGTAAGGATTGTATATGGCCAGAGAGTAGGACCCGCCATAAGGAGAGCCCCAACCGTAACTGAACGGCAAAAAGGTGTAGCACTGGCTGCGGGAATTGAAGAACCAGAAACCGGGACTCCGATAACTATTGAAAATCCAATCCGAATTATTAAAGCTGGAAAATGCGCTCGACAGCATGCGCTCTGAAATGCGGCTGTTTGCCTTTGCCAGAGTCTGCGCACGCTCTTTGCTCCAGTTATCAACGTCATCCCGATCCTTTTTTTCTGAACCCTCGAGCTTGGCCACAGAAAAACCCGCGGTAGCGCTAAAAATCACCTTGTTTCCACCTTTGACCTTCGTGTGCGAGTCGTTGAGCATGACACGACCCTTGCGCACTATGAGCTCGGTAGCATCTTCAGGAATAACATTCAGGCGATAGAGACCATGCCTCACAATGGCGAGCTTCGCGTGCGGTGTCGTGATATTGATTAGCAGCTCTATGTTGTCGGCTCCGGTAGCCTCGACGATTGCGGTCCCTCTGAGTAACCTCAACTCCAGATTGTCCAACGAGTTGTTTACGAGTTCGAATTCTGAGCTTTCTCCCAGCCGCAGGTACGAGCCTGGATTCAATAACATCTCTACCCGCGCACCCGCCTCAGTCCGAACGACATCGCCCGCCTCAAGGTCGTCGGTGACCGTCAATTGCTGCCAGTCTGAACCACCCTTCAGGTGGACTTTTGCCCTTCCGGTGACCGCATTAATCCCGCCGGCCTTGGCCGAAATAACGAATTTGTCTCGGCTTTGACCATAGCTGACTACAGACCAGCTGACCAACGTGGCAGAAAGCACAAACAGCAGCGAGCGGCGGAGGTGTATTGCCATGGAAGGAGCTCCTTTTAAAGCTGAAAATCGGAGTGTTAACCAACGGTTCGTTCATTATAGCCCTGTGCCGGTCATTTACAAGTTTTATTGAAGAGGACAATCACTGAGAGGCGAGCTGTTTGGAGTAATAGCCGCGCTTAGCCCGTGCAACCAAGCCGTTGTGATCGCTTACACGCACTACCACTGAACGCCATTTTCCATCACGAACGTTGTTCGAAGGTCGGTAACCGATACTGTATAGAGTACCCAGATCCTTGATAACCTGATCATAGACACTTTCGAGATCTTCGGTTTTTGCGGCCCTATACATAGTCGTCCCACAAGCTTCAGCCAGTTGTGTGAGTTGTTCACGCGCGACCACATAGGCCTCATGTGGCGTCCGATGGCGCTTAACTTCTTCCTTCTCCGTGTCCAGGTAGATAGGAAACACAAGCACATCCGAGTCCCTCACAATGCGCAGCAGATCAGGGAAAGGCGTACTCGATCCATCACCGAAGATTCCCGGCAGGGCATTGTCGACCCCATCGGTCATCACGACGATCGCGGTACGGCCGGAACCGTGACTCAGGGGAGCCAGCCTTTCTGTCACGAACCGCAATGAGTCCCAGAATTTTGTCCCCCCAATACTCTTGTCCATTCGGTCGATCTTCTTCTTTAATTTTTCACGATCGAGGGTGAAATCTGAGATAAGTTCCGGCTCGTCAGTGAAGGTAACCACCGCAACGCGATCGGTGGGTCGGGTAGCATCAACAAAACGCTTTGCGGAGCGCCGGATCAGCTTGATCTTGTCCGAGGTTGAACCCGAAATATCCAGTAAGAGCACCAGATCGAATGGCGCATCGGCGGCAGCGAAAAATACAATGTCCTGCGGCTTTCCATCTTCCAGAACGAGAAAATCTTTCTGTTGCAACGGCGTCGCAGGGGCGTTCGCATTTAGACCGATGACACTCACCTTAAGATCCACCAGGTCGGTATCAACGCGGATCGTTTCCTGCGGCTCGCCAGTCTGCGCCACGCAAATTATCCTGAACAGGCTGAGCGCAAAGACCCACCAGAAGATGCATGTGCTATTCGATAGTTTCACAATATCTAGCATGAGCCCTAGTAACGCATGCTGTCAGCTTGCGTCGCTATACACAGCGTGCTTCTGTGGCGACGGACGCAAGCTAACAGCATGCGTTACTAGGCTAACCTTCAGTTCGCATAGTAGCCGCGTTTGCCACGAGCGACTGCGTTCGGGCGACCAATATTTACCCGGATCGCCCGCCATCGCTTGTCGCGCGCCTTGTTCGACGGCCGGTAGGAAAGGCTGTACACAGTTCCCAGATCAGCCACCACGCGTTCGTACGCGCCTGCCAGATTTTCGAGGCGCTCCACCTCATAGAAAATGCCGCCCCCGTTCTCTGCCAATTCCTTTATTCGATCATGGCCGGCGTCAAAAGCCTCGGGCTGAGTATCGAGTGGATTTAGGGCTTCGTATTCGGTGTTAAGCCAGAGAGTATAGAGCACACCGTCAAACTCTTGAATCCTGCTTAACAACTCCGGATAAGGAAGTTTTGAACCGTCGCCCTGTACACCAGGAATGCTGCCATCCAGTCCATCACTCATAAGAACGATTGCCGTGCGTCGTGATTTTGTGCGTTCTTTGGAAATCTCAGCGACGGTGAAATCAATCGCATCATAGAGTTTTGTATCCCCTGTGGCTGTCTCTATGCCGCTGATTCGTTCACGAAGTGTTGCTCGGTCCAACGTCAAAGGCGAGACAAGCGTGGGCTTGCCGGCAAAAGTGACGACTGCAATTCGATCAGAGGCTCGCGCCGATTCGACAAACCGCAGCGCTGCCGCCCTGATTAATTTCAGGACGTCCTTCGTCGATCCCGATAGATCGATTAGCAAAATCAGGTCGAAAGGCGCTGATGAAGCATCAAAATGGAGGATACGCTGTTCAATACCATCTTCGAACATGCGAAAGTCTGACTGGCTTAGACCTAATAACCCGCGATTAGTACTTCGATCAATAACACTCATGTTCAGAGTCACGAGCTGCGAATCGACGCGAATAATATCTCCCTCGCTGATCTCTTCGCTTTCACCGGATCTCGCTGGCGTCCCCGCCGCAGAGGAAGGACTCTCCGCGACGAGTTGAGGTGGTCGTGTTTGGTCGGCAGCCGCTGAGGGAACGCTGTCCAGGGGTGCAAGATTGATACGGCCACTTCCGCTATTAATTCGCAACATCCTGCCACCTGTGCCGAGTCTTGCCTGCAAAACATGGCCATCAGCACTCGGGACTGAGGTCAATTCCGAGGTGACAATCCCCGTAACTGACTTTGCAATCAAATCGGCATTGGTTGGGTTCAGAAACACGCGAATATCCCCCGAGACCGAAGTCAACCCTACAGACTGAGCCAGCCCGTGCATCGTTATGGCACCTGCGATAGTAGTTATCTCCAGGTGCGATGAATCAGGCACTCGGACTGTCAGGTTAATAGCCGCAACCGGATCAATAGGTCTTCGAACCACTGAAATTGATAAGAGTTGATTGCGATTATCTATGACGATAGGTGAAGTGACCGGCGTCTTTTCAGCTTCAGCAAATCCGGCTGAAACCTGCACAAAACTTTCCGGCCACACTTCCAGGGACACGCTGCCGAATCGATTCTCGATCTTGATTCGGCCGTTGGGGGATACATCGATCCGCACGCCTTCGTCGGTTTCACGCGCAAGAACCGGATCAATGGGTGCAAGTAAGAAGATGGTTAGCAGAGCGGCAAGAGCCCAGCTAACCCTATGAGCTTTCGATGGCATACGTTCAAGTGGGGAGCGACGACTGACTCTAGACGGGGAGATGCGCGCGTCGTTTTTAATCGCCTCTTTACACGCTGAAGCTGCACGCAAAGGTTCGAGACAAACAACAGCGTCAATACTTACCGATCTGGCGTCGAGGATCAAATCAAGAGGCTATCGCTCTATCATGTCGAGCATTGAACCCTCTTTTTTCTCGGGCGAAGCTACCGGTACACCACCGGCATCCGCGAGACGTAGGAGCAGATTGTTGGCATTGGTCGCATAAGGCATTGCTGCTTCCTTAGAAACAACCGCCTGGCGAATCAATTGTTCAATAACGCGATCAAAGGTTTGCATTCCCTCCGTATCGCCCTGCTCCATGGCGTCGATTAGCGACTTGCCGTCAGACTCGCCTTTTTCGATGTACTCACGAGTTCGCATGGTTGATTTCAATATCTCAATGGCCGCTACTCGTCCTGTGCCGTCCAGTTTGGGAATCAACCGCTGAGAAATGATGTAACGAAACGACTGGGCGATTCGGGTACGTATCACATGTTCTTCGTTCTTGGGGAAAACACCGATGATTCGGTCGACAGTCTTCGAAGCATCAATCGTGTGTAAAGTTGAAAGGACCAGGTGGCCCGTCTCAGCAGCCTCTAGCGCAACCTCTATCGTCTCGCGATCGCGCATCTCTCCGACGAGAATAACTTTGGGCGCCTGTCTCAGGGCGGCGCGGAGAGCAACTGCGAAGTTTGGAGTGTCAGAGTGAAGCTCGCGCTGATGGACCGTGGAATTCTTGTGTCGGTGCAGAAACTCGATCGGATCTTCGATAGTCACGATGTGGTAAGACTTTGTCTCATTTATCAGATCGATGATCGCCGCGAGTGTCGAACTCTTGCCGCTACCAGTCGGGCCCGTAACCAGCACAATTCCGTTCTTAATGTCGGCAATGAGTTTCAACCGTTCGGGAAGATTAAGGTCCTTGAACTGTGGCGGTTTGGCGGGAATTGCCCGCATGACGATAGCGTACGTACCGCGCTGCTTAAAGATGTTAACGCGAAAACGACAGTCACCCGGAGCGCTGAATGAAACGTCGGCCGAGCCGGTCTTGTCCAAGCTTTCCAGCGCCGTTTCCTGGTTAGCCAGAATGAGCTTGGCGATTCCTGCTGTGTGCGCCGGCGTCAACTTTTCCAGACCGGGCACATGCACTCCTTGAAGGTTGCCAGTCAATTCAACTTGCGGCGGCCGGCCAGGTGAAAAAATGAGATCGCTGACTTTGTCAGAAACAGCCAGCATTTTCCGCAAAATCGTAATGAAGTTTGGCGCCGGGGGTCCTCCGACCGGCAAGTCTGAAGTAAGAGGCGTTTGGCTCATTCTAGTTCAACTACTTTCTTTCGTGGTGCGTTAAGAGCTCATGCAGGTTACTCGCGAAAAAGAAAGGCTCAATAAAGAACAAACGCGACTAAGCCTGCGTACATCATAGTAGTTGATCGACGGACTGGCAGCGGCATTGGCAGTCCAATTTTTCGAAGAGGAGGCGCTGGCACCATGGCTACCTACAGAGACCCTGTAAGATGCTTTGCACCACTTGAGGTCATCGAGCGCCTGCTGGAAATTCGTGTTGAAGCGGGCCACAAACCCGCCGTTTATCTCCTTTCGCCCGATGACATGGCAGCTTATCTTGATGCATATGGCTTTGATGTGTACGCTTTATCGGAGGCCGAAGCTCAATTTCACTTTGGAGACTATCGCGCTCCGCTCGCGCCGGGCGGTGATCATGCCCACAGTTCATTTACGGCGCATTAAGTAAGACTTGAAGATAATTGGCCAAACGGGAGACTAAGTGTCTCCCGTTTTGCTTTCAGGCATTGCTTTAATCACAAAGAATGTAATGTCGTCGCTGGCCCCTTTTCCGTCCGTCCAGTTCAGAACTTCATGCTGCACATTTGTTATGAGTTCGCGTGCCGGTAGGTTCGCAGCCTGTCGCACCGCCGTCGCTAGCCGGTCCCGGCCAAACTCCTCTCCCAAAGTGTTGTTCGCCTCAGTCACGCCATCAGTGTAGAGTACCAGGACATCACCGGGTTCAAACGTCAAATAGTATTGGTGGTAGCGCGTATCCCGAAACATACCCAGCGGCAAACCGCCTCGCTCGATGAAACGCGCATTGCCTTTGGCATCCAGCAAAAGAGGAGGATTGTGGCCTGCGTTTGCGTACGAAAGCGTTCTATTTTCTGTGTCGAGCGTGCCATAAAAGGCAGTGACGAACTGATTACGCTCAATGGATTCCCACAATAGGTAGTTCACCTTTGCCATGGAAATCTGCGGGGCGTAGCCGATGTGCGTCGCACCTCGCAAACTCGCACGCAGAAAAGCCATCAGCAAAGCTGCAGGCACACCTTTTCCAGACACGTCGGCAATTACGAGTCCGATCTGATCCTCAGAGATCCTCACCCAATCATAGTAATCGCCGGAAACCTCTTCGGTGGGAAAGTTGTAGGCACTGATGTCATAGCCAGGTAACTTGGGGTCGCTGGGCGGCAGCAGTTCTAACTGCACCTGGCGGGCCACCTCAAGCTGCCCTTCGAGTCGCTTCTTCTCGATCAACTGCTCGTGAAGCATGACCTTCTCGATGATGATTGCCACCTGCGAAGCAAGCATCATTAGCACCTGAAGGTCATCCTCGTAGTACGCATTCAGCTCATCGCTTTCGAGATCGAAAACGCCGATGACTTCATCATTGGAAATGATCGGTGCGACCATCTCTGAACGTGTTTCTGCTCGAGCATTCACATAGATCGGATCGTTACGAACGTCTGGAGAGATAATAGGCTCGCGGTTTAACGCCACATGCCCAATAAAGCCCTCACCCAGCTTCAAGTGCAATCCACTCAGTTCGTCGATGTCATAGCCTCTAACGGCTTCCGCCTGAAATTCGCACGGCTCTTCGCCCTCTGCAATCCGAGCCTGGTCAACGCAGTGCAATACAAAAATGCCTGCTGCGTCGTAAGGGATAAGCGAATCTAGCGTGTCCATTACCAGGTTGAGGACTTCCTGCAGGTTCAGCGAGCGGCTAATCGTCTTGGTAATGTCCAGCAGCATGCGCAGCTTGTCGATCGTCGACAAACCCCGTCCAGCGGCCTCTTTTGTTTGTTCAGTCATGCAGGTTCAAGATTAGCGACCCAATTGCCGGGAGCGAAACCGCCTCCAAAGACAACGTGTGATTATATATTTTTGTCGCTCGGCTATGAAGTCCGCGGGGGATTTCTCGTTGAACTGGACCAAACTCATTTCTCGTGAAGTGTTTTGTAGGTTCCCCAGAGATGGGTAACTTTCAGGCGGTATTCGACCAATTCCCGACTGACTCGGAAGCGCCGTCCAATCTCGCTCGATGTCCTGGCTTCCAAAACAAAACGCCGCAACGCGGCAAAGGGCACGAGGGCGGCTGCGCCCACCCCGTAAGCATCCTCTTCGTCCGATTTTCGATAGTCGCGCGCCATCGTTCGTCCGCGCTCATCTTCAGCGACAACCGACAAGCGGTTTGGCGTGTGGCCGAGAAAAACGTGGCAAATCTCCTCCATCAATGTCGCATTGGTCCGGGTTCTTCCGTGCGTTGGATTGAGTATGACAATTCGGGCGCCGTTCGGTAAGGGGCGCGAGCTGACACCTCCTGACCACGCCTCTGCCCCGGAACCGAGCAAATGCTCCCGTGCTTGTTGGCTCAGCCCGTTGATCATGTCGAAGTCAAGCACAACGAGGTTCGCAAACTGTGCGAGCTTAAAGGGATCGAGTGGAGCATCGCACCGCACACGCGCAAAGTCGCGCAGGCCCAGAGCTTTCAACTCGTAGTTTTGCCACTTTTCACCCTGGGGTAGTTTAAAGCGGCCCACAGATTCGATCATAGAAGGAGGTATGAAGTGTTTGGGGGAACTAACGTCGCTTCTTCCCGGCCTTGAGCTGGTCGGCACGACTAAACTGCGCATACGCCACGCGAAACAGTTCGGATAAGGCGGCTGCTGTTTCCGGCGTCAGGTTGCGGTCCGCTCGCAAATGGGCCTCGACAATTTCCGGTGTGGGTTCGCGAGCGAAATACACGACAGGCTTGCTGTCTTCCGAATCCGGCTGGCGACCGCCGAGGATGCGATCCATTGGCACATCGAGCCAGTTAGTTAAGCGCGCAATGTTGTCTGCGTCTGGCTTGCCGGTCCCATTCTCGATCCGCGACAGTGTTGAAGCCGAAACTCCGGTCTTATTGGCGAGGTCTCGCAAACTGAGCTCCAACTCATCGCGTCTGCGCTTTACGGCTCGCCCAAGTTCTTCGGTATTAACCAATGCTTTTCGGGTCATAAGCTAAGAGTTCCCTTCACTGTGCAGTGGAGCCCCTTTGGATCTAGACTCGAAACTATCACACCGTGGTTTTAGTTGCAAGACTGTGTTTTACACTTGAAACACAAGCACGGCGACAAAGCAGAAGGCCGCGTCTGGTCGACGCGGCCTGCTGGTATTGCTGGCTTGCGGCTTCTTCCTTTTGGCTCACGGTTGGGTACGTTTTTGCATCGCACTCATCGCCAGGTTCCGCGCTCGCGGTAGCACGTCTACTGCTTTTGCCACCTGGGGATCATCAGCAGTGATGTAGACGCGATCGGCCGTCACTCGCCCGTACGCTGCGGTCACAACGTTGGTTCGCATTTGCAATTGGATAAAGGACCGGTTGTGATCCAGGAGTGGCGCCGTAGACCGGAAATTGGGATCGTTGGCGACAAATTCCTTGAAGCTCTTGAAAAGAGCGTCGGTCATCGGAAAGTCCGACGGCTGAAGATCGTGGCTGAAATTGATTTCTCGCTGGACTTGATAGCTTTCAAAGCCGCGAATCCGGCCGTTAACCAGGTCACGAGAAAAAGCAAAGATAGGATTCAGTAATCGTCGCTGAGCGACGCTGACGGTTCTGGCGTTGACACTCTCATCCGGCTGAATGCCCCCGCCGCCGTAGACCGCGCGGCCAGTATCGGTTTTCTTTTCCGGCCCCTGAGGCTTCACTTCGTCCTTCTGGTCCAACCGGTTCAAGCCACCGTGCGTGTAATAATCGTAGAATCCGCCATTGGAGTAGTCGCGCTGAATCAAACGACCTGAAGGGGTAAAGTATTTGGCAGAAGTCAACGTCAGTCCCGCTCCGTATTCCAGCGGAATAATGCTTTGGACCAGGCCCTTCCCAAAACTGGTATTGCCGACAATGAGAGCCCGATCATGATCTTGCATAGCGCCGGCAACAATTTCCGAGGCCGAGGCCGTGTAACTGTTTACCAAAATAACCAGGGGCGTCCGATCGGGCGAAGCATTGTGCGACTTGTAGGTGTTATCCTTAAGGCCGTTGCGACCCTTCTGCGTGAGGATAAGCTGGTCAGCAGGAAGGAAGACTTCGGCCACATGGATTGCCTGGTCAAGAAACCCACCCGGGTTATTTCGTAGATCGAGCACTAGCGATGTCATGCCCTTTGCATGCAGGTGTTCAAGAGCATCTTCGAGTTCTTCGGTCGTCGAGTAGTTAAAACCTCGGGTCATGTCGATATAGCCAACGCCCGGCTTCAACATGTAGGAGTCAGGAAGTGAGGGTTGCGGAACCGCATCGCGGGTAATTTCAACAGTTTGGAGGTGTTTGTCGGCAGCGCGTTCAACCTTGATCTGCACAACCGAACCGCGCGGACCGCGAATCTTGTCGCGCACTTCGATAGATTGTTTGCCAGTCATCTTCACACCGTCGACCTCGACGATTCGATCGCCGAACCTCAGGCCTGCCCGCGCCGCGGGTGAGTTTTCGAAGGTAGCGGTTATGAATGTGTCGAGTTCATCTCCGAGCGTGTAATTCAGAATTGAAGCGCCAATCCCAAAGTATTCCGAACGCTGATCTGTTTTAAGTTCTTCAAACTCTTCCCGGTCGTAGTAGTTTGAGTGCGGGTCAAGCGAACGTAACATGCCGATTATTGACGACTTGAACAACGCGTTGTAATCCAAACCCTTGCCCTCAACGTACTGCTCTTGAATAACGTTCAACGCTTCATCGAAATCTCTTTCAACCAAGGCGACGGGGTTGCCTGGATTTTCCCGGGGAGACCGGCGAGTTGGTGCGGCCGGTCCGCCGGTCGATCTGCTTCCTGACGTGCTGCCCACTGGAGGGATCGTTTGCGGTTTCTGTTGGGCATAAACAAATGTGGGAATGCCGAGAACGAAGGCTAAAAGCGCCACTAGCGCCGGAGAGAATATCTTTTTCACTGATAACCTCTAAAAATTCTAATCCTTAAGGTTGAACCCGCGCGTCCAGTCGGACAACAAAAGTAAAAGTCAAAAGCGGGTCGCGACTGCAATATAAAGGATGCAGTAGAACTGAGCAAGGTTGGTCTTCGCCCGCACTCCGTTTCTTCTTCAATAAAATGATTAACTAATTCAAATTAATTCAAATTTCTAAAGCGGTTAAAAGTCCGGCGGAATCCCTTTGGATTTTCCGTGGTCTTTGCTCGCTTGACGACCCTTTCCAGCCGTCCGTAGAATGAACTGACAAAAGGCAATAATCGTATAATTTACAGGAACACGAGTTGGTCGAGAAAAGGAGTTTTTCCAGATGAGCAATCCGTATAAAGAAGCTCCTCCGAGGGGAGAGACGATTGACGATTTAATGCTTCGCGACGACGATGCAGATTCATCCTCAGAGGACAGATCCCGTGCGGCTTCTTCCGTACGTGATATCGCGTCCCGAATTCCAGAGTCGCTCAGCGCCATTGGACGGGACATCAGCAGAACAATTGAGAAGGCTATTTCAGCAAAGGATGACTATGTCGTGGCTGTGAAAGTATCGCCAGAGGCTCAGGAAAAGTTAGAGCAACTAGTGCAGGCTGGGGTCTTTCGCAGTCGTGCGGAAGCGGCGGGCTATTTAATAGATGAAGGCATTAAAACGCAATCAGCCCTGTTTGAGCGAGTTCGACAGAAACTGGCTGAGATAGAGCGGCTGCGAGCAGAACTTCGAGGCCTGATCACCGACAAACCGGCGTAGGGTTTATCGTCCACTCGCTTCTGATCCTTAGCCTTTCCGTCCCCCGTAATCTGGCTGCTTGTCCTCACCTGTGGATAGGCATGCCCTAAAGCTAGAATGAATCGAGAACCAATAAGTGGCTGAGACATTCCAACTTCCGTCGACGACAATCCAACAGTTCACCCTTTCGAACGGCCTCCGCGTTATTCTCAGCCCGGACCGGTCCGTACCGGTTGTGTCGGTTGCCGTTTACTATGATGTAGGCTCGCGTAACGAAATAGAGGGACGCACCGGCTTTGCCCACCTTTTCGAGCACATGATGTTTCAAGGCTCGGAGAATGTCCCCAAGGCTGCGCACTTCCAATACGTCTTCAATGCGGGCGGAACAATGAACGGCACTACTTCCACTGAACGAACTAACTATTTTGAGACACTTCCATCAAACCATCTGCCACTGGCGCTCTGGCTGGAAAGCGACCGCATGCGCTCACTTAGGGTGACGCAGGAGAACCTGGACAATCAACGCAACGCCGTGCAAGAAGAGAAGAGGCTGCGCTATGACAATCAGCCGTACGTTAATGCATTCCTCAGAATTAACGAGTTGATTTTTAAGAATCCGGCCAATGCTCATTCCACCATTGGTTCGATGGAAGATCTTGATGCCGCGACTATTGACGACGTGCGCGGATTTTTTCGTGTTTACTACGCGCCTAACAACGCGGTGCTGACGATCGTTGGCGATTTTGATGAAGCGGAAGCTCGCGGTCTGGTCGAAAAGTATTTCTCGAGCATACCCAATCAACCTGCTCCTCCGCCGGTTGACGTTAGTGAACCAGAAGAAGTGGCAGTAAACACCGAGACCTTCATCGACAAGCTTGCACCCGCACCAGCATTTGTTCTCGGATGGAAGATCCCCGTCCGGCGTAGTCCTGAGTTTTACGCGTTGTCCCTGGCGGGCAATCTGCTCTTCGAGGGAGACAGCTCGAGACTTTATCAAAAGCTAGTGAAGGGAGATGAATCTGTCGTCTCGATTCAGGGTGGCATTGACGAACGCAGAGGCCCTTCGGCACTTTATGTTTTTGCGTTACCAAAGCCGGGCCAGGAAGTAATAACGATCCGACAACAGATTTTCGACGAGATCAAGCAGCTGGCTACCGAGGGTCCTAGCGAATCAGAGATGGAGAAGCTTCGCAACTCCCTTTCCAACGATGCGGTTCGAGGTAGACAATCGACGATGTATCGTGCTCAACGAATCGCCGAGTTTGCTTTGTACGACAACGATCCGGGACTAGTTGATTCCGAACTTGGAGAATATCTGGCAATCACCTCGCAGCAAATCAAAGAGGCTGTCCGATCGTTTCTTGACGTAACAAATCACGTAACGCTTGATATCATCCCCGCGGCACAGGTGGAAGCGGCCGAAGCAGCTGTTGCCGCATCACCCCAGCATCCTGGCGAGCCGAAACAACCTCCCTCTCCAGCGGCTCAGTTTCCGCCCGCGCCTCCGCCTGAGCCTGGTTCGTTCCATGAACCTGAAGTGCCGGCCGTTGAGCCGGAGCCGCCGCACCCCGAAAGACCACAAGATCCTGCCCAGCCGCGAACTCCTCCGAAGGAGGTTGGCTCGGGGCCATTAAAGCTATGAGCATGACTCAACTAGAGGAGTTTCGCCGGCAGCCACCCCCGACGTTAGCGCCCAGACCAATCAGCCTTCCGTCGCCTCACGAGACGACATTGTCTAACGGCCTTACGGTCATGGTCGTGGAAGACTCGCGCTTGCCACTTATCAGTTTTCGTCTCGCGTTCCGCTTCGGTGACGCTCATGACCCGGCGAACTTACCGGGACTGAGCGACATGATTGCCGGGCTGCTGACGGAAGGAACAGAGTCGCGTACGAGCCGTGAGATTGCAGACGAAGTCGCGCGGATGGGCGCGACGCTTACCGCTGGGGCAAGTTCGGACTACACGACCGTTGCCGGATCGGCACTTTCACGATTCAACAGCGAGGTTCTCGAGCTGATCGCGGATGTTACGCTGCGTCCGTCGTTTCCCGAGCATGAAGTAGAGCTTCTACGACAGAATAGTAAGGAGAGCCTCAAGCAACAGCGCGCCCAACCATCATTCCTGGCAACCGAAATGGTTTCACGAGTGATGTTTGGCGACCACCCCTACGCAGTCGTCGCACCAACTCCGGAGTCGATCGATGCGACCACGCGCGACCACATTGCAGACTTTCATCGCCAGAAATACCTGCCCAACAATGCGGTATTCATAGTTGTCGGGGACGTGCGTGTTGATGACACTATTAAGCACATTGAACAGCTGTTCGGAGAGTGGAAACAAGGCGCACCGCTGGATACTAACTTTCCCGCTCCACCGGGGCGCACTGCTCGCGCCACGTATCTCATAGATCGGCCCGGATCTGCGCAGTCAAACATAGTAATCGCTAACAGCGGTATCACCCGAACCGATAAAAATTACTTTCCGCTCTTGCTGATGCATACTGTGTTTGGCGCCACCGCTTCCTCTCGTCTCTTTATGAATTTGCGCGAGGAGAAAGGCTACACCTACGGAGCGTATTCAAACCTGGACGCACGCCGCAGCGCGGGAACCTTCCGCTCATCAGCAGAAGTGCGCACAGCTGTCACCGGAGACTCTCTGAAAGAATTCTTCTATGAACTCAACCGAATCCGGAACGAGCCCGTGTCGCAAAAAGAGATTTCCGACGCGAAATCTTACCTGACCGGAGTCTTCCCGATAAGATTGGAAACACAAGAAGGTCTTGTCGATCAACTAGTGCAAATCAAGATGCTTGGACTGGGAGACAATTATCTGGACGAGTACCGCGATCGCGTGCAGTCCGTAAGCATCGACGACATTCAGCGAGTCGCCAAAGAATACGTGCAGCCGGATAAAGCCGCGGTTGTCATCGTCGGCGACGGCGCAGAAGTGATCGAACAAATCAGGCCTTTCACGGAAACCCTCGAGATGTATAACACTGCGGGTAAAAAGAAGGATGCTCTAGCTTCTGCAAGTGCGATTGGACCGTCGGATGTTTTTGGCACTTGGGCATTAGATATTGAGACGCCGCTGGGTCAAAGCATTCCGGCCACCATGACTCTAACGCAAACTGAGACCGGCCCCTCAGCACGAATTGATTCTCAAATGGGCAGCGCAGACTTGGGCGCAATTGAAATTGACGGGAGCGGCCTGTCCGCCTCAGTCTCATTCGACATGGATGGCCAGACGCTCCAAGGCCAAGTCTCAGGTACTTTTCAAGGAGGGCGGCTAAACGGAACGCTAACACTCGAGGGCTTACCATCGTTAAATTTTACCGGTTATAAGACTTCGTAGGGGAGTCCGACAAACTTCAGTTTGTCGCGTCTCGCAAATGACTCCTTCCTTGGAACATCCACTCTCTTCATCCACACTCTCTTTAGGAAACATCGACAAACTGAAGTTTGTCGGACACAAAAATGCCCGGCATGGCCGAACATGCCGGGCGAATCACAGGAGGAACCGAGTGTTATGGTCGTCGCTATGATTGCGACAATCCGTTAACCTCGCTTGGTGAGATGTAGAGTTGTACTCTTCAGGTTGCTTTCAACGCTCGTAACGCAGCACGATCCCGTCCCCGCCGACCGCCCAACCAATCTTCTTGTTGCAATAGAGTGCGTAGAGGTTTTGCTTTGTTTGCGAGTCTTGTTGGATCCAAGTTCGGCCGCTATCTTCTGTCCGTAGAATGGTGCCGGTGCGACCTACTGCCCAGCCCTCGTCGTCATTCACAAACTGTACACTTAGCAAGGTCGAACGCATCGGCGGCATCACGGATGTCCAGCTCAGTCCGCCATCGGTAGTGCGTAGAATAGTGCCACGTTCACCTACAGCCCAGCCCCTTTTGTCGTCGCGAAAGTCGATATGAAATATCGTTGACGTTACACCGGAGGCTTGTGTCGTCCAGGTTTCTCCGCCATCCTGAGTGTTCAAGATAATGCCGCCCGCACCCACGATCCAGCCGCGCTTTTCGTTTACAAAGTCTACGTGAATTAACTCGAGCCGGCTCGGCGCACGTTGCCTTTGCCACGTTGTTCCAGAGTCGTCGGTAAAGACAAGAATGCTGTCGACGATCCGATCTCCGCGGCTGACTGAGCCTACAACCCAGCCCTTTTTCTTGTTGGGAAAGCGCACGCTATAAAGTTCAACAGTCGCGCCATCAAACTCGTTGGGAAGAAAACGGCGCGATTCGCTCCACCGGGTACCGCTATCCTGCGTTGCGAAGATTGTGTTACCCGCAAGGAGGAAGCCGTTTTCTTTGTCACGAAAATAGACGTCGTTGATGGCGTCCGTTGTGCCCACCACCTGCCGCGACCAAGTCTCGCCACCGTCGTCGGTGCGACCGAGAAAACCGTTGTCACCGCCAACCCACCCGCGTTTACTGTCCAGGAAATAGACGGTATTCAAGTCGCCTCGCGCGGGACCGATGCGAGTTGCGACCCAGCTTGTTTGAGCTAGAGTCGAAATTGGTAAGGCGGAAAGAAACAGGATAAACAAACAAGGAATGGCTACAGCCGCTCTAAAGCAATAATTCATATACTATCCGCGATGGCGAGCAGCGCAAGAGTTGTAAGTCGCCCTGCGCAACAACGAAAAAGCACTTTAGGGGTTGAGGAACTTGTACCTTAAGTTTGACCTTCAAGACAAGGGGCCACGCAAGTGGAAGACAAGCGTGGCCCGAGTTTTAAGTCCGGGTTTCAGGTTTCAAGTTGTCGTATCTGATGTTCCAGGTTGATCAACTTGAAATTGATTAACCTTGAAACTTGAAACTTGAAACCTGAAACCTGAAACAAGCTCGTTTACCGAAGGCTTAAGTCACTCGATAAACGCGGCCCTCGAAAACTACTACCACCTGTTCCCCCAGTGCGAAAAACTCAGCTAGCCGAGGCTTTGACTTGAGCAGTGCAAAATATTCATCGCTGCCGAACTTGAGAACTGTTTCCGGCAGCTGCGCATCGGCCTTAAACTCTGCGTCGGTCCACACCTTCTCGCGCAGATAGAAAGTCTTACCGGCGACGGTACGAACCACTGAAGGCGCAGCATTCTCGCTGACCCGAATGGCTTCCTGTTGCGCACGAGCAGACTTGCTCTGCTGCACCGCACCTGCTCCGTTGGACGCAGCGACGTCCGCAGCCTTAGGCGCATTCGCTCTTCCACCCGTTAAACCGCCAAAGGTTCGTCGAACAGGTGGCGCTGCTGTTATGTCCTTCACTTGAGCCCCAGGCTCGAGCGCGAGATAAGACGTGTAGGGCGTCACGATGCCATAGCGCGTTCCCAGATCGACAATCTCGTCGCGCAACTCTTTCTGCTCGCCATTTGAGCGTACCTGCTCCATTAACCAACCAACCCTGCGCGTCGCCCACAGGCGCGGCAGATAATCGTTCGCCTCTTCGCGCAGCGGAAATCGAAGGTTGTCGTAGAAGAAGGTCCTGTTGGAGCTACTGGATTTGCCGGTTAGTTGTAATCGAACGTAGTCCATACTGATCGGATTCCGGTACCGGCCGATTAACATCACCTGTGACCCTTTGAACACGTCGGGAATCGCTCGCGGATAAACGAGATCCGTTTCCACCCCGGCCATATCAAGCTTTAAGTCAGTAAGAACTGGATAACTGACTTTAGCAAAAAAGTTCGACACTTTGATTTCCAAGTCTTCCTTAGGTTCGACGTAATCCGCGACGCCGCCGTTTTCGGCTGCGAGTTTATCGAGTAGCGTGGTGTTTACGTCATACCCAACTCCGAATGTAAACAGGCGGACGCCAGCGGGTCGCTCCGTGCGAACACTATCTAAGATCCGATTTACGTTGGTTTCGCCTACAGTCGGGAGGCCGTCAGTCAGAAAGACAAGAATCTTTGGTCTGTTACTCGCTTCAAACTGGTGTTCGGCAGTGAGCAGCGCTTGATTGATATTCGTTCCACCAACGGGCCGCAAGGCCTGAACAAATGTCTCGCCTTGCTTGCGTCCCTGGTCGTCAGCGGCCACGAGGCCTGTTTGCATAGCGTGTTCTTCACCAGCGAAGGAGATGACGTTGTAACGATCCTGTGATCGCAGAGTTCGAATACCGTAAAGCAACGCAGCACGGGCCTTCTCCATCTTGCCTTCCTCGGCCATTGACCCGGAGGTATCGAGAACAAAAATAATATCCTTCGCCGTATATTCCTGCTCTGACCAGTCATCTTTGGGGGATATCATCAGAAGGAAGTAACCGTCTTTTCCGGCTTCTCGGTGCGTCAACAACGTGAGCCCGAAATCCTCTCGCGAGATCGTATAAAACAGCTGAAAGTCTCGCGGCTCCTTTCCATTTCCAGTTTCGAATGAGACTAGCGATCGGCGATCGCCATTTCGCTTCACATCGATTTCGTGAGTCGGCGAATAGATATTTCGCACCGGATCCTTACTTTCCAGTTCAACTCGTCCGGCGACGGAACCGATTTGAGCTAACTGGCGTCCGATGCCCAGCGGATAGCGATAAGCAACCGTTCCGGATTCAGCGCGCAGCACTTGCGAGTAGATGATTTCGAGCTTCTTGTCCGACCGCGGCGGGATCGGGAAGATACTAGCTTGAAAAAGATCTTTACCTGCGTATTCGAGTAGGCCGGGGTCGCGCTGACGGCGCACAATCTCGTCGTAAATGCGCCGTGCCTCTTCCCGTGATCGGACCTCACCAACCAGGCGGCGATCGCCATCCCATATTGCGAATTCGACAATAGAAGCTGCCTCGGGAATGGGAAACAGGTAAGTACCTTCGAGTACTGCGTCCGTATCGTTTCGGAAAACCTGCTCAACGTGAGTGGTTGCAACCTGCGCTGAGATTCTCGTGTCAATCTTGATGGACTTCACCGGCAGGGAACGCGGCAGGGGTATCGGCCGGGGAGGACGGGGACAACGCTCACATGGACCGGGAACAATTACACCCTGGGCGCGGGCCGCAGACGCAAAAACCACGGTTAGCGAAACTAAAAGCAAAACCCTGCCAATTCGACTTTGCATTGGTCTCTCCTGAATACAGTTAATCTGTCAACCCGCTTGCTCGCTTGGATAGAACGGCCGTGCTGAGGTTTCCTTGCGGTTGGGTGAGGGTTCTGCCGTACTCGAAGGCAAAGCGAAGGGCGGAACGCCAAGTGAGAACGAACATTAGAACGTTCTCAAAGGGTCTTGAACCATTCCTTGCTTACTGTTCCTGCCTACTGCCTTCTGCTGTGAGCCTGGTTTGCGGCTAATAAAGTGCCCGCAATCGCTTATTTGTAATGGCGACAACGGTAACGAAGACGACTATCACCAATCCACCAGTGGCGAGCGTATACCGTACACCGAACTCATGTGAGGCCGCCCCGGCAATAATATTTCCAATTGGCATGGTGCCGATGAAAGAGAGGATGAACATACTCATCACGCGTCCGCGCATTTCGTCAGTTACGAGCTTTTGCAGCAACGTATTGGTCACAGCCACGGAGGTTACAATCGAGAAGCCAATGCCGAAGAGGAAGATGAAAGAGAGTGTCACATCGGTCGAGAGTGCGAATGCGGTAACAAAAAGTCCGAAAGAAAAAGCTCCGCCGAGTACAGACCATCCCTTTCGCTTGAAATCGCCGAGGTAGGCAAGCAACAACGCGCCCACAAAAGCACCGGAGCCCGCCGTTGCCATCATCCAAGCCAGACCTGTTTCACCCAGATGAAAGATGTCGCGCGCATAGATTGGCACAAGGGTCAGATAGGGCGCACCAAACATGCTGCTAACCCCCGACAGCAAGAGCAACGAAAATACGCGCGGGCGATTCCGTACGTAACGAATGCCGGCGACGAGATCCTGCCAAAGAGCCTTTCGGTCTTTGACGGAATGGGCGGATGCAGAGTTCAGGCCTCGTTGATCGAAACGGACCATCTTCAAAGCTACAACGACCGCAATGAACGATAGACCGTTAACAAAGAAGCAGCCGGCTAAGCCAAAAAACTTGAATCCGAAACCGGCGAGCACTGGGCCAACGACGCGTGATAGTTGAAACTGGGAAGAATTTAGCGCCACTGCGTTTGCCAAATCCTCGCGGCCGACAAGATCATACGTCATCGCCTGATACGACGGGCCGGCAATGGCCATGCAACAACCAGTGACGAACGAGAACGCTAGTACGATCCATCTGTTAACAACATTGGTCCACACCAGAGTCGCGAGTCCCAGGGCGGCCAGACCCGCGACAACCTGCGTATAAAGAAGTAGTCGACGACGGTCAACGAGATCGGCAAAGACCCCACCGGCAAGCGTGAGCACAAAACCCGGTGCCGTCGCCATAAAGGCATCCAGACCAAGCCAGAACGGCGAGTTTGTAAGGATCAACATTAACCAACTTTGAGCGACCGCCTGCATCCAGGTTCCGACGTTCGACAAAAATGCGCCGGTCCAAAACAGACGGAAGTTGCGATGCGACAGGGCTCGAAACATTCTCGCCTTGCGCGGAACAGTCTGCTCGGAAATCTCGACCTCCGTAAGCATGATTAATGTCTTAACATTGCCTGGACAAAAGCACCAACAGACAAACGCCCAAACACCTTTGCGAGCCCTTTGAGGTCGTGCTTAAATCAAACGCAGCCCGCCATAACCTAAGGAGAATTCTAGTGAAGTCAATTTCTGCGCTTACCAAGCTTCTTCTCTCACTAACCGTCTGCTTTGTTTTCACGGGAACGTCTATGGCTCAAAATGAAAAGCAGACTCCGCAACCATCGCCGACCGCTTCACCGCAAACAGCGCCGATGACGCCGGCTGCAAATCCTGCTGATGTGGCCTCAATCGATGCCATCATCGCGGCTGTTTATGATGTTATCTCGGGACCCGCCGGCAAAAAACGCGAATGGGATCGCATGCGGTCATTATTTCTGCCAGGCGCGCGGTTGATACCGACGGGCCCGCGTCCAACAGGTGGATACGGCTCCCGAGTGCTGGCCGTCGACGACTATATCGAACGAAGCAGTCCCTTTTTTGAGAAGGAAGGCTTTTACGAAAAGGAGGCATCTCGGCAAACAGAAATGTTCGGCAACATCGCTCACGTTTTCAGCACCTACGAATCACGCCACAGTCCTGACGATGCGAAGCCGTTTCAGCGTGGAATCAACAGCATGCAGTTGATGAACGACGGCAAGCGTTGGTGGGTCGTCACGATATTCTGGCAAGGCGAAGACGAGAAAAACCCGCTGCCGGAGAAGTACCTCAAAAAATAGGGGAAGAGCGAAAGGGGGCAGGAAGGGGGACAGAAGAACAGAAGATCGGAACGGGAACGACTTTCCATTTTTCATTTTTCATTATTTTTCATTTCTCATTTTTTAAATACTAAGTAGCTTTACTCCCCTGAGAAAGATCCACCTGCGCCAGAAGCGGAAAGTGATCCGATGCTGTTAACGTCCCGAACTCAGCAACAACTTTGCAGCTCTTGATGCGATCGGCAGAATGGAGCGGGACGAATACATAGTCGAGGCGCAAATGAGGATCCCAGACTGGAAAAGTGAACCCCTTTTCCTTGTGTAACAAACGATACCCATCAACATAACCAGCATCGATCATCACCTGAATCGTTTCCCGCTGAATATCGCGACCGCTCACCCACACCAAAGCCCGGATCCAAGCCGGCATTCGTTGCACATCCAGGAGTTCCCCAGGGGCCAGAGTATTAAAGTCTCCCACGAGGAGATGAACGCCTTTTTGATGACTTTCCAAGGCTTTGAGTAAGGTCCGGATTTCGCGCGCTCGTTTTCGCTCGTCCCACTTGGAAAAACGCGCGCTCAAATGCAGTCCAAAGATGCGCGCCTCGGTGCCGGCGGGAACAATCTCCAAAAATGAATGTTTCGCCCCTTCGGGATAATGCCACGCGTAGCTCGATGGTTCGACGCGGCTGATAAATCCTATCGAGTGGTTCCGACGCGCACCCCAGAATGGCATTCCAGTTTTGTTCGCGAGTTTTTCGATAACCCGGGGAGCCGTTGCCTCTTGAAATACGACCAGGTCAGGCGACACCTTCTTGATTACTTCCGCTAGTAGGGCTTCTCGGCCAATCCCGCCAAAACGAATGTTGTAGCTGAGGAGCTTGAGGATCACGCATCGTCACCGGGTTGAACGACGACGTAATAAGCCTCATTGAATAAGACGTCGCGCGTGTAAAGTACGAGATTCGCCGTCGCTTGAAAATTGACGGGACGTCTGACCAGATCCTGGATTGATGAGCGCAATGGATTCAGGCTCGGCGCGATATTCGGATCCTTGTCACAGAGAGGTTTGGTGTGCAGGCCGGGAAGGTAGAAGGCGTCGCTGTTCCAGGCCTGCATGACTCTTTTACCAACCAACGTAACGTCGAGGTCACTGGTGCCTTTACCGTCGCCGTCGAATGGTCTGCCGTCTTCGTGGCGCTTGTTTGTGACCACACTGCCGCGCAAGACGATCCCTGTCCCCTCCGGTAATCCCTGCTGGAGTTTCCGATAGAAGGCGATGAAGAGTTTTTCGTCACCATCAAATCCCAGCGAGATAATCCGCGACCGCACTTCGTGATCACTCATCTCATGAGCGTCTTTGGGTTGATGTTCCATAAAGAGATTTAGAAATTAGAATTTAGAATTTGTTGCTCATGCTCCTTCACCTGCACAGGTCATTGTAGAAGACGCGCGATTGGATGCACACCCAATTCTAAATCCTAAATTCTACTAATTTCTAAATTTCTTCATCTAGCTATCTCCCTCACCACCTCGTAAAACTCGCGCGTCCCTTCGCGGACATTTTTTACCGTGATCCGTTCGTTGTTACCATGTACACCTCCATTCTCGTCCACAGTAGTGTAAATCGGAGCCCAACCGTAACAGGTAATTCCGAGCTGGCGATATAGCTGGCTCTCGGTGTAACCACTAAGCATCTTGGTGGTGATTAGTGCCTCGGGGTGACGAGCTTTGGTCATACGTGAAATTACCCGAAACAAATCGGTGTCGCTTGGCGAGCTGTTGGGTGGTTTGAAGTTATTGACGTTTTCGATCGTGATCGTGTCGTCGCCGATTATCTTTGCCAAATCCTTCAGAAAATCATCTGGTTTCTCACCGGGTAAGAGGCGGACGTCAATATTGCAGCTTGCACTGGTCGGGATTACGTTTGTTTGTTTACTTCCGTTCAGCATTGTCAACGAAATCGTGTTTCGCAGCAGGAAATTGTATTCGCGATCGCTGGTTAACTTTTTGACAAATGCAGAATCCTTCAACGACTTGCGAATATTGGCAAACTGGGATCGCTGAGGTTCGTCTTGCAGGGGAGCAATGTCCTGAAAGAACTTTTCTACCGCCGGCAAGAGTTTGATCGGAGTTTGATAGTTTAGGATCCGTGACATCGCCGCCACCAGCCGGTTGGGCGCCGAGTCAGCGATCGGACGCGAGCCGTGACCCGGCTGACCCTTAGCAGTCAGGTGCAACCAAAACGGGGCCTTCTCGGCGACATCGATCCCAACAAATTTCACCTCGCTGCCTTGAAGAAGATTGTCGCCACCCTCGGTAAGCAGATACTCGGCATCCTTAAATAAGTCTGATTTATTCGCGATCATCCAGATTGAGCCCTCGTCCTTCACTTCTTCGTCGGCAGTGCCCAGAAAGATTATGTCGCGCGAGAGCTTGAGCGCTTCTTTTGACAGAATGATCATAGTCATCAGGTGTAATAAGCCTTCGCTCTTCATATCGAGAGCGCCGCGGCCATAAATTGCATCGTCTATGATCTGCGCGGAAAATGGGTCGGTTCGCCACGCGGACGGATCGGCAGTCACGACATCCATGTGACTGAGAAGAATGATTGGTCGCTTTGAGCCGTTTCCTTTCAAGCGAGCGATGATGTTTGCGCGCCCGGGCTTATATTCGAAAATCTCGTTTTGAATTCCGTACTTGTTGAATAGTGATTTAAAAAATTCTGCTGCTTCAATTTCGTTTCCCGGTGGGTTGGAAGTGTTAATGCGCAGGTACTGCCGCATCAGATCAACCGCCATGTCCTGATAGCCGGGCCAGTTGACCTTGTCCGTCGTGGTTTGCACACGCAGCTGCGAGTTTGAACTGAGCACCAGGCCAAGGAAAACACATGCAATGAGAAGGTTTTTCATAGTGTTTGTGATGTAATGAAGATTTAGGATTTAGGATTTAGAAATTAGAATTTAGAATTTGAGCCGGTCCCGGTTGAAACGATTCTCCTAAGTGGCTGAATAAGTTCTAAATTCTAAATTCTAAATTCTAAATCCTAAATTCTAAATTCTAAATCATTTGCTCCTACTTGATCTCCAACTCAGCAACTACCGGCACGTGATCGGAGGCAAGTGTGTGGACGGTCCAGGCCTTCTTGGCTTTCACACCGTCACTCGTTCGATAGAAAATGTAGTCGATGCGCTTGGCAGGTTTGTCAGCCGGGTAGCTTAAGCCGTCATCTTTTGCTTTGCTGGTGATCCAGGCATCCTGAAACTTTGAGGTGACCAGTTTATAAGTGTCGCCGGATGGCTCGTCATTCAAATCTCCAACGATCACAATCGGTCCGTTGGTGCTATCCAAGACCCGCAGCAATTGCTCAGATTCAAACAGCCTGCCATCCGCATACTGATAGTCCAGGTGCGTAGTCAGAAAGTTTACTATGTGTCCCGCCACATCGACCTCGATGCGCAACATACCGCGGCGTTCCGCCTCGCGCCGATTCTGAAACTTTCGATGCTCGATCTTGCCGATGGGAAAGCGCGAAAGGATCGCAACGCCGTACTCTCCGCCCTGGTAGTCGAGATTATGCGCAAACGCATAGTCCATTTTCGTTAACTTTGAAAGCTCTACGATTTCGTCGACTCCCTGAGTTCGTCGTACGCCTCTGTCGACTTCCTGCAAACCGACCAGATCCGGCTGCTCGTGATTGATGACCTCTGCGATGCGTTGCAGGTCCATCTTTTGATCCATGCCTACCCCAACATGAATGTTGTAGGTCATAACGCGCAGAGTTTTCCTGGCTGCCGCTAGAGCAGAGGTAGACCTTGCCGGGTTACCAGTGGTAACGGCGACAAGCAGCGCGATAAGTAGGCACGCTATGACTGGCCGCTTGCGGCTCATTTTCTTATTGACCTGGGCAGAACCTCTATTCTGCACTTGCAGGATTAATTGCTGCCGCTGCCTGAAACCCAATCTCGGTATGCGTGCCATCACAAAACGGTTTGTTTGATGAAGCCCCACAGCGACAAAGCGCAATACGCGGCTTGTCAACTGTGATGTTATTTTCTTCGGTGTCATATAGTTCGACTGGACCCTCAACGATATAAGGCCCGTTCTTAGACGCACGGATAGTAACTTCAGCCATTTCTTCCTCCGGACTTTTTCGCTGGTCTAACTTTGAATTGCATTCTAACATGATGTTAATTCGTAAATGGCGAATAGCAAACTCGCGCGCGAATTCTATACGCGTTCAAACGTTGTTACTGTTGCCCGCGACCTGCTGGGAAAGCTTCTGGTAGTACCGGCGCCAGACGGTACGCGCGTTTCGGGAATGATCGTGGAAGCGGAGGCATACCGCGGTCCTCAGGATCGCGCTGCACATTCCTACGGCGGCCGCCGCACTCGCCGCACCGAGACTATGTACCAGGTTGGAGGAACGGCTTACATATTTTTCATTTACGGAATGTATTACCAGTTCAATGTAGTCACCAATGTCGAAGAGAAACCCCATGCAATCTTGATCCGAGCGTTGGAACCAACCGAGGGTATTGAGGTAATGAGGCAACGTCGCCATGGTCAAGCTGATCGCAGTCTCACGAATGGGCCAGGTAAGCTGTGTATCGCGATGGGTATTGATCGAAGCTTTGACCGCGCTGACCTCGTAGGAAATAAGGTGTGGATTGAAGAGCGAGAGCAAGTTTCTCGCTCGCAGGTCGCATCCGGCCCGCGCGTGGGAATTGATTATGCCGAGGGGTGGGTAGACAAACCCTGGCGGTTTTGGATTAAGGGAAATCGCTTTGTCAGTAAGTTGTGAGGCTGAGGGCACAGAAGAAATGAATTTAGAATTTAGGAATTAGAATTTAGAATTTTCGAATTGCGACAGGGCAAGTGCAACGCCTAAACGCCAGACCCCAGCCTCCAGAGTCAATAAATACTAAATTCTAATTCCTAAATTCTAAATTCCTCGTCAGCGGAAGTTCTCGATCAGCATGATATCGCTCTCCAAACTGTCTACCTGTACGTAAAGAAGCCATCGGCCGTCGGGAGAAACGGCTAGACTTGGATACACAAGTTGAACTTCCTTCTCAACCTGCGAAATCTGAGTCGTCCGACGTGTGGCAAAGTTGAAGAACTCGATGGTTGGGTGTGACGTTGCCTTGGGGTTCACGAAGTAGATTCCCTGGTCAACCAACGCCCAAAAACCCTGGAGCGCCTCATCGAGAATTTGTAGTTCCTGGCCACCTTCAACGGGTACTCTCCAAATTCCCGGAATGCCGAACCCTTTACTATAGTAGACAAACTTGCCATCAGGTGATTCGAATGCCTCGCGTCCACCTTGTCGGGTTACTTGCGTAGCCTCGCCTCCTTCGGCCGGAACCTTCCATATCTGCCAATCACCGGTCTTGTTCGAGCCAAAGTAAATCCAGCGCCCATTTCGCGACCAGCTTGGCCGGACATCGTCGGCGCGGTTGGTGATGCGGCGTGGCTTGCCTCCTTCCGCGCCGATCACAAAGATGTCTCTATCGCCTGTGGCCTTGGAATCATCAGCTGTGGCCTTGGAATCGAAAACAATTTGTCGGCCATCAGGAGACCAGCGCGGGCTGCCGACGTCGGGTCCGCCGAACGAAGTAAGTTGCAAGGCATTCTGACCTTCAGCATCGCACACCCAGATCTCGTTACTTCCGGAGCGAGCTGATGTGAACGCAATTCTCTTACTATCCGGTGAAAACTGCGGGCCGAAGTCCTGTCGTGTCGAGGAGATTAACCTGCTCGGACCGACCGTGCCGCCGGAACTTCGTGTTCCAATTCTCCAGACGTTCGTATCTCCGAATTCTTGTGAATAAGCCAGGCGATCCCCCTGTCGAGAGATAGCCAGGGTGCAGGCGTTCTCTTCGCCTGCTGCCACTGGCATTGGGTTACCGCCGGTGGCCGAAATTCTTAAGAGTCTTAAGCCATTGTTTGAGAGCCACGAAGGCCATGACGAGAAAACGATCTCACGGCCATCTGCAGTCCAGGCGAGACCTCTACAGCTTCGACCATCAAAAGTAAGCCGCTTGGCTTCGCCGCCGCTGGCCGGCACGAGGTAGACATCAGCAGGACCAACGGTAACCCAGCGGAAAAATGCGAGCGTCTTCCCGTCGGGAGAAAAGGCCGGAGTCGAATCACCAAGGAGCCCGGCAGGGGGTGACGTCACCCGAAGCTTTTCAAGACTATCAAGGGAAAGCAAGAAGATGCTGTTGGGCTCGTCGGGCGAATCTCGCCCTGAAAACGCCAAATACTTACCATCCGGTGACCAGGAGAGAGAATTGCCGTATTCATACAAAGAAAAGAACCCGGAAGTTCCTGCGTACAACTTGCGCTCAGGGCCTCCAAGGCTGGGAACTATGAAGATACTTATCTGCGTTCCAGATTGTCTGACAAAAGCAATGTAGTTGCCATCAGGAGACCATGTGGGATACAGGTCGTCTTCCGAATTTGTAGTGAGCCGTAAAGGTGGTGTTCCAGTGTCATTCAGTTTGATATAGATATCGAAATTGTCGCTGTTCTCGCCGTTCCATGCGAAGGCGATCTGTTTGCCATCAGGCGAGAATGCGGGTTGCAGTTCACGTCCTGGAAAGCTTGTGAAAGGTACGATCTTCGGAGCCAATAATGCTGTGGCAGGCTCGCGCTTTGGCATGAACTTGTACAACGCAAGAGCGCCAAGAGCGAATGTCAAACCGCACAACACCAGTACCATGGTGAGTAAAGCACGTCGCTTGCCAGGTTTGATCCATTGGGAGTGTTCCAGCGCGATTGATCCACCGAACCTGGTCTGCAAGTACAGCCCCTGTCTTAACTCCTTTAGGTCACTGAGTAGTTCCCCGGCTGTCTGATAGCGTTCCTCCTTCTGTTTCTTCAACGCCTTTTGAAGGATCCGCTCCAACTCAGCCCCGACTTCTTGCGTGTCCGCCCTCAGAGGTAAAGGTTGCCTCTCCAGTATCGCAGCGATTACGTCGCTCCTTGTCTCGCCCGGAAACGGCACGAAACCAGTCACCATTTCATACAGCACCACTCCCAGACTCCAGATGTCGGTGCGCGCGTCAACTGCGAGACCTCTGGTCTGCTCAGGCGACATGTAAGCGGACGTACCTAGCACTACTCCTGACTCAGTGCTGAGCAATGTCAGCGTGGATTCTTCCGGCGTCGTAGTCACACTCGGCGATTCTGTGACCTTCGCCAGACCAAAATCCAAGACCTTTACGACCCCATCGCGCCTGACCATGACGTTTTCCGGCTTAATATCTCGATGCACAATTCCGGCAGAATGCGCTGCTGAAAGGGCACTTGCTATTTGGATAGCTACATCGAGTACTTCACCAAGTTTCATGTGCCTTATGATGAGTTGGCGCAGTGTTTCGCCATTAATGAACTCCGCGGCGATGAAGTGGTGATCGTCTACTTGTTTGATTTCATAGATGGTAAGAATATTGGGATGATTCAACGCGGAAGCCGCGCGCGCCTCCCTTACCAGGCGCAGTCGGTCTCGTTCAATTGAGAAGGTTACGGGCAAAAACTTGATCGCCACTTCTCGTCCGAGCTTCGAGTCGCGTGCCCGGTAGACCTCACCCATGCCTCCTGATCCCAGGAGCGACAGCACTTGATAATGGTCTAACTTTGTTCCTACGAGCGAGGGAGACTTCTCACTACTCAACATCCTGGCCGCTTCGTTCATCGCCTTGGACAATAATGAAGCTTCAGCGCTCTTTCCGCCTGAAAGGAGCGATTCTACCTCGTGGCGCAGATCTCGATCTCTCGCGCACGACTGCTCGAGGAACGCCTCGCGGTGCTCCGGCTCTCGCTCCAGCGCTGCGTGATAGAGCTGTGAGATCTGTTGAAATCGCTTAGGCGTCATCGCCGGTTAGACTCATTAATGACCCACTATAAATCTTTGCAAGTCCTTGTGGCGCGCGGGGTACTCCACGCGTCGCCTGGTCACACGACCATTCCCCATAACATTATGCTGTGCCCGGGGGCCGCGCTCTTTTAGATTGTTTTACGTCCACGAAAGATCAACCCGCAATCTGGCGATTTGTCCCTCCGGGATGATCTGGACAGGTTCGAAAGTTACCACAACTTCCCGTGAGTTTCACTGCGACAAGAAAGCGTTTTGTTGCTTTTGTCCCGACATCCAATTATCAAACTGAGCCGCTACGGCGAATCAATGAGGACTCGCAGCCCCGTGGTCCACGGCATGCACTCTCTCGCTATCTGCGATGATGGTCGCATCTATGCGGCCTGGCTCGACGAGCGCAACATCATTCAGCCTAAGGGCTTCAGCGATGGCTGAAGACCATCACAACGGGTTTCACCCCGTTAGGGGTGAGATGTCTATAGCCTTGGAGACTAAACCCCTCCGGCGCCGTTCGGAGGAGCGGAAGGTACTTGAGTCGCAAAGATCTAGTTAACTTCCGCTCCTCCGAACGGCGCATGGTAGGTGGCGATGTTCCGGGCTATATACATCTCACTTCCTACCGGAGTGAAAAACCGAAGCGTACCCGCGTGACCACCGCCGAGCCATCTGGTAATCTGTAAGTCGGACGAGCGACCTCACCCTTTTAAATCGGATAAACCAGGCAGCATGAAGCGTTTTAGAATTCACCCCCCACTTTTTGTTATCGGCCTTGCCGCAGTACTCGCAATCGTATTGTTCGACGCTCGGACCGGCCGTGGCCAATCGCAAAGCGCCAGTAAACCCGTCGAGTCGCGCGTAAAGCCTACTGTCCTGGTCCGCGAACGGCACGTCGGCGCCACGAACGAGATTGCAACCAAGTCCTCAACATTCGGCCTGGCAGTCACGCGCAACGCTCAACTCCGAACTGAACTCAACTGGATCTTCGGTGGCAAGCAACAACGCGGTTGGTATCTTTACGGAGCACTGATCGACCGGCTGCTGGGTACTGAAGACGACGTTACTTCGGAGGGCTTCGCGTCAGCGCTCGCGCTCTGGCAGGAGAAGTCAGGCTTAGAACCGAGCGGAGTGCTTGACGAAGAATCGCTTTATGCGATGGTTTCCCGGTGGCAGGATACTCGCCTCAAAGACCATACTTCGGCGCAACCCGAACAACTGCTCATCGCACCAGCTTTCGACTTCTACGATCCAGCGCGCCTGGACGAACTGCGGCAGGTAGAGCCTGAGACGTATGCCGCCTACAAGCGGATGGTTGCCGCCGCAGTTTCCGACGCCTCGACTGGTCTAGCTTCCGGTGCCACGGGCGGACTCGCGCCTGACGAAAAGTATTTGAAGATCCTCTCTTCTTTCCGAACGCGCGAGTACCAGGAACGGTTGCGGCGGGAGTCCCCCAATGCGGGTCGCGCCGGACTCGCCGTAAACAGCCCGCATTTCACCGGGCGCGCCCTCGACCTCTACGTCGGCGGCGAACCAGTGGATACGAAAGACTCCAACCGCGCAGTCCAGGTTCAGACGCGCGTCTACCAGTGGCTGGTGCGCAACGCTGAGCGCTTCGGTTTTCGTCCGTATTTTTACGAGCCGTGGCACTGGGAGTACGTGAAGTAGAATTTAGAATTTAGAATTTGGAATTTAGAATTTCCTGGCTTCCCAAGTACATGATTACAACTCGAAGGTGGCGTTGTTCGTGAGTGTGATTCGCGCGCTACAAGTTGCTAGTTTCCAAGCTCGCAATTCTAAATTCTAATTTCTAAATTCTAAATTCTAAATATTTCGCTCTTCCCAAGTACATGATTACAACTCGAAGGTGGCGTTGTTCGTGAGTGTGATTCGCGCGCTACAAGTTGCTAGTTTCCAAGCTCGCAATTCTAAATTCTAATTTCTAAATTCTAAATATTTCGCTCGCTCCTTCTTGCTTGTTGGGACAAGAGGCAGCACCCTCCCGTCTTCGAGTGCTCGTCCTTGCTCGATGCTACTCGTTTCAACGACGAATTGCGTTCTCCTCGTCACCTTGGATAGCATCTCTCTCATCGTCTCTTCATCAAGCCTCGATACGTCAACCCGCGACGACTGCAGCTCGGCGCGCAGACGCCAGGGCTGGTTCATCGAGCGGTCATACACGTCCGGGTAAATGTGCAGGACGCCGCCCTCAACGACTAGCGTGTCATAGTTAATGTCTACCGGTACGGGTTCTTCGAGGTTGACGGTGAGCGTGCGCGAGTTGCGCTTCGCGGCCTCGATGCGCTTGCGCGAGATGGGCGCGCCTTGCGCTGAGATGATCTTCTCTGCGAGATCGTAGAGATCTGAACGCAACATTCGCACGCAGCCGTGCGAGACGAGATTGGCGACATCAGTTGCGCTAGCGGCCTGGTGGATCAGGTAGCGGTCGCCCAGCGGGATTTTTAGTTTGCCGAGCGGATTGCGCGGATCGCTCGCCTTGATCACCTCGCCGGCCCTAACGCCTTTCTTCTGACTCACCCAGTCGCTGGCGGGTGGTATCCATTGGGGGTTCCAAATGATTTCGTCGGCCTCGCGGTCGCCAATGTAGATCGGATACTCCCTCATTCCGACGCCGACAAATTAGAAGGCACGCGAATTCCGTCAATAGCCCCAGGATAAAGCTAGCGGGCAGCAAGCCTGAGTCTTGAATGTGACCGAAACGGCTGAGGGGATTCTCTCCCGGATTCCGCGTTAGCAGTAGTGTGAACAGAACCATCGAGGGGTTGGCCCAGACCTGGCCTGAAGGATGATTGACACCTACTTGCGGTTGTTATATAAGTCGCAAACCCGGAGCAAGCATTTTCTGTCACGACCTGATATCCGCCAGTAACATCCTGGCCTCGACCATCCAGTTTCCTCGCTGACGTGGTTCGCATGCAACGAATGAACACCCGCCTTAGGGCAAAGGAGAATTACTATGAGTACAGCGAAGGTTTCCAGGACAAATGACAAGGCACTGAAGGAGGTTCAACGAGTGTTCGAGGATCTCAGACAGGCTATTAACGGACTTGAGAACATGATCATGGGCCAGAGGAAGATCAATGGACTCCTTTATAAAGCGAATGAGGAGACCCTAAACCTTGTCGTTAAGCTGGCTACGAGGCACGGGAAGGTGGAACCAGAACCAGCGTTTCTAGCAGCTAAAAAGGAAGTTGAAAAATATCTGGACGGGGTCGGCGGCGATGAGCCCCCTGGTTGTGAGCTTCCCGGGGGTCATTAGGGAAACAAAGAAGAACTCCCGGGACCTTCATACGATCCCGGGATTCTTCTTCCCAGACAAATCAGTCAAGCCTCACCCTTGTCATTACTTGTACTTGATAATCATTACATCGCTGACCTTACGCCCACGATCACACGCTAGTTGCTTGAAATCGGGGGACCAGGCGTAAGCGAAGATCTGATCTTCCTTGAAATTCGTAAGTTGTTTCGTTGTCCCGCTGTTGAGATCATAACTCCGGATATTAGACACGCCATCTACTGTATCGATGTACGCCAGGGCAGAGCCATCGCTCATCCACTGAACCCGCTGCCAGTCCATGATTGGAATTTGCAACAACTTTACCGGTGTGCCACCGTGAACTGGCAGGACAGCAATCCCCCGTGTACCGGCGTTGACGTAGTAAGTGCAAGCAATGAATTGATTGTTGGGTGAGACCGCCGGAAAGCGAGAGTGCTTGTCGGTCAGTTGCACTTGACCGCCGCCGTCGATAGAGACTTTCCACAATGTCGTCACAGCGTTACTTTGGTTGTCATAAAAGACCCATCGACTATCCGGCGAACAGGACGGGTACGAGTTGCCATCACTGAAAGTCAGCTGCCGCGGCTCGCTCCCATCGTTAGCATTCATCCGCCAGATGTTGAGACTACCACTGCGGTTAGAGGCAAAGACGATAAAGCGGCCATCCGGCGAGGTCGCGGGATTATAATTGTCGCCGGCATTAACAGTTAGTTGGGTTTGGTCTGAGCCATCTGGGTTGATCACTGATATGTTGAGATTGTTTCCAGCCTTCGAGGAGAACACGATCCGTCCGTTGCTCGTCCAACTAAGACCATAACCGCGGCCCACCTTTGAGGTCACTGCTCGAGCACGTAGGGCATCGCCATCGGGCGCCAACCATATTTCCCCGTCTTGATGACTTTGCACCGACGCGATCGTGGCGGCATCGCCTGACAAGCTCACACCGTCATATTCGTCAACATCATTGGTTAGTTTCAAGGATTCTCCGCCCGGGTAGGAGATCCGCCACAATTGATAAGGACTCGTCCATTGCTCTCGCGCACTGATTATCAGCCCGCTCATGTCCTCCAGCCAGGCAACCTGGAAGATTGAAAACCACTGTTGCTCGCCAACCGGTTTTTCCGACCCGTCTTCGACACTGACTGCGACCAAATTCATGTGATAGCCCTTGTTCCACCAGCCGGCGCCGCAAACAATAGTCTTTCCATCCGGCGCCCATGCGGGGCCCTTGGCAGAAAACCTGTTTCCACCTCGCCGGTTTGCCAAGGCCTGCTCTCCACTTCCGTCTATGCCCGCAAGCATCAAAAAATCTTCACCGCTGGCCCGATCAGAACGCACAAACGCGAATCTGTCTCCGTCGGGAGAGAAGCTAATGGGACTATCGACGCCATCCTTTATTTTCCTCGGCGCGCTACCTGGCAGCGCGACTTGATAGAGGGTGCCAACCTCGCTCTTTTCGGTTCGCGTGAAATACAGGTAATTGCCGTCGGGCGAAAAAGTGACACCGCGGTATTTGACCTGACTGGCGGGTACAAGAACTGCTGTTGCCCGCGTCGCGATGCTGGTAACTAGAAGCTCCTGCAATCCATCCTTGTCCTCCGCGTGTGCGACATGTTTGCCGTCGCGAGAAATTGCCGCGCAAACTGATTTACCTGAGTTCGTTAGCGGCTCCATCGTCATGGTTTGCGAGGGCGCGACTGGGCGCATAAACCAGGTCGCGAACCTTGACCGCGGTAGTTCGACGCCGAGGAATATGACAAAGACAGCAGTAACTCCGGTAAAGATTGCCGCTGTCTTATGTTCTCTTATTTCACTGAGGAGATATTCGGCTGTCGACAGTGCCTGCGACTTTATTCTAAAGAATACCGAGGAGCCCCTGCGGCCGCGGGTCATTTCGCGCCGCTCGTGGAGAGTTGACTCGAGGTCTAAGGTCGATTGCGCCAATAGTTCCGGCGCGACTTCGATTTCAAGTTGAGAGCGCAATTGCCGTCGCAATCTTTTTAAATCGGCAGCAAACTCTTTGACGGTGAGGTAGCGTTCGTTGCGCTCCTTGCTCAGAGCCTTTTTGATAACTTGCTGAAACCCCGCTGTCAGTCCCCCGAAGAGCACCAATTCGGGTGGCTCGCTTTTCAGGACCAACGCGATCACATCGTTCTTTTGGGGTGCTTCGAATGGCGTGATTCCCGTCAGCATTTCGTGAAGCACGACACCCAGACTCCAGATGTCCGTTCGCTCATCCACAGGCAACTCGCGAAGGTGCTCCGGAGACATGTACTTCACCGTCCCCATCAAGGTCCCTGGCTCAGTGTGCATCGTCGCGAGGGTCGAGGCCTCATGGAGGTTCTGCTGTGCTATCGGACTCTCATTGAGTTTAGCGAGGCCGAAGTCGAGGACCTTAATGTAACCGTCCCCTCGCAGCATTATGTTTTCTGGCTTAATGTCTCGATGCACGATGCCTGCCATGTGCGCCGCGGCCAGCGCTGCCGCAACCTGAAGGGCGACGTCCAGGGCTTCGGGGGGCGTTAGCCGGCCGGCCGACATCCGGTCGCGCAGGGTTATGCCGTCAATGTGCTCCATCGCAATGAAGTGACGTCCGTGCTCCGTTGTGCCAACCTCGTGGATCACACACACATTAGGATGGTTGAGAGCCGACACGGCGCGCGCCTCCTGTTCAAAGCGATGCACGCGCCGCTCGTCTTTCGCGAAGTCTTTGGCGATGAGTTTGAGTGCTACTTTTCGTCCCAGCCTCGAATCCTGGGCCAGGTAAACTTCCCCCATGCCGCCGACGCCGAGCAAGGACAGAATCTTGTAAGGACCGATAATTTGGCCGGCTGACAATTGCGGTCTGTCATCGCCCAACATTCCTGATATGAATTCGTAGGCGGGCGCCTCGAGAAAGCCTTCGTTAGTTCGGTCCGCGGCCAATAGTGACTCGACCTCTTGCTGAATTGATCCGTCGCCGCCGCAAGCCTTCTTAAGAAAGCCTGGACGCTCCGCTGGGGCACACTCCTGGGCCGAGTCGAAGATTGCTTTGATACGCTGCCAGCGTTCGCGTGCGGTCATAACTCCCTACCAGTGGTTAGAGGTTTCCTTAGCTTTGGCCAAAATCCTGTCTGTAACGCGAAGTTTGATGAGAAAACCCCTCAAGAAAAGCTTACGTCTTGGTCAGCTCGCGTTTTAGCCATGCTTTTGCAATCTTCCACTCACGTTCGACGGTCGCATGGGATATGCCCATTACCTCCGCAGTCTCCTCGATGGTTAAGCCTCCAAAAAAACGCAACTCAACAAGGCGCCCTTGCTGCGGGTCGAGTTCCGCCAACCGGTCAAGAACATCGTGAAGTGCTAACAAGTCAGCATCGGGCTGCGCGCCAAAAGCGCCGATGTTCTTTAGTGACACATTATATCGATCGCCTCCGCGCTTGCTGGCGTAATGAGCGCGCGCATGATCGACGAGAATGCGCCGCATCAATCGGGCCGCGACGCCGAAAAACTGTGCTCGGTTTTGCCAGCGGGGTTTGCGCTGGTCGGTAAGCTTCAGGTAGGCCTCGTTTACCAGCGCCGTAGGTTGCAGGGTGTGCTCACGACGCTCGCGGCGGAGATAAGCTCCCGCCAGTCGATGAAGTTCGTCATAGACCAGTGGGGTCAACTGGTCCAATGCCTTCTCGTCACCTTGGCTCCATCTCTCCAGGAGTTCGGTGATGCTTTCCGGCGAGCTTGTCGCCATTAGCTTATCTCTTTCTTTCCAGGGAACAACATTTCGTGTCAGTTCGTGTGTTTGGTTCGTGTCGTTTCGTGGATCGATCTGTTTACTCAAAACACTTGCCCAAGAAAACACGAAATTCCCAACTCAGAAGTCTCCGAGATCTCGGCTGAAAACAAGAATGGTGTTCGCCGGCAATGTGATTTCCGCTGAGTTTGGCAGGCCGTCCCAGGAAGGCCCATCTGCCGTGACGCCTCCGGGATTTCCCTGAGCATTGGGATTATAGAAGTTGTCGTAAATGTCGCTGTTGAAGACTTCATGCCATTGGCCGCCGCCAGGAAACCCCAGACGGTAGCTGTGGTTATAAAAGGTACGCTCGTTTAAGCTCGCAACCACTACGACGTCGCGGCCTACTCCGGGTAGCCAGCGGTGAAATCCGATCACGCGGTTCTCGTTGTGCACATGAAAGACATTTAGCCCTTCTCCGCGCAAGGCTGGGTGTTTGCGGCGCAGCCACATCAAATCGCGCGTGAAGCGATGCTGGTCGGACATGTTTTTGTCCTTGCCTTCGAGCCCTTCCCACGAGATTAACAGCTCGGGTCTACCCGGCCAGTCGGTCCAATACTTGTCCTCCAGAAACTCTTGTCCCATGAAGATCATCGGTACGCCGGGCGCTGTGAGCAAGATGCCAGTAGCCACTTTCGCGCGGCTGCGCGCATACCAGGATCGCGAATTGCTCGGGTCCGCCAACGCAGCGATACGAGGCTGCCGATCGTCGTGGTTGAAATCGAGCAAATCGTGATTCTCGGTGCACTGAAACACCGACCATCTTCCCGGATCCTTGTAAGTCATGGACAAAGCTTCACTTACTTTATCGAGGTTCACGTGCGCAGTTCTGCCACTTGTGGCCTCAGAGATCACTTCCCGCAAGTTATTGCGTAGCTTATCGCTGTAGCCCACGTCGAAGCCCATCCCATCGGGACGAGGCTCCACGCCTTTCCAGCGTTCGTTGCCCCAGTATTCGGCAATCTGCACGGCGCCGGGTTTCACATAACGCAGGGTATCGGTGAGATCCTGACAGAAAAACCAACCTCCGTGTTCGTCGATGACTGTCACCTGATCGTAGCGCAAGCCGTCGAGATGGTATTCGTTCAACAGCATCTTGCCGTTATCAATCAGGAACTGCCGTACCTCTTGCTTCCAAAAAGCGAATACCAACCCGCCCGCGTGGCCGTCCCTGAGAAAGTATTGACTGTTGCTATTATCGCCTTCGGGCTGTCGGTCGAAGAAGTAGATGCTTTGTTTATCGAATGGGCCGCCGGCGTGGTTGTAAACGACGTCCGCGATCACAGCGATACCGTAAAGATGACACAGGTCAATAAAAGTCTTGAGCTGATTGGTCTGCCCCGTCAGTTGTGCGATCGTTATTTCCGGGCAACCTTTTGCTTTCAGTAAACGGTTCACCCGTGCAAGATAAGACGGCAGATCCTTCGTTCGCACTGCATAATCCATCTCTGGAGAGAACAGGTCGGTGCCGTTGTATCCCAGGCTGTTTTCCGTCTGATACTCCTGGAAAGGAAGCGGCATGATCGCGTTCACGCCGAGATCAGCGAAGTACTCAATTCGATCCACTACATCCAGGAATTTACAGACCCGGTGGGGCCGCACGTCCTTACCTTGGTCATCCTTTGCATAGAAGACGCCAAAATGAAATTGATAAATGATCAATTCGCTGAATGCCGGCGGCCTGTAACCCTCGTCGTGCCAAATAAACGAATTCGAATCGCGCACAATGCAGTTACACTCCGGATAGCCATCGATGCGCAGCTCACGCGCATACGGATCCCGCTTGAAACCTTCGCTCCCCGATCCCACGACGTAAAACCGATACTGATCACCATCCTCAACTTCCGGAAAGAAACCGCCCCAATATCCTTTTTCGTCTTTCACCAATAAGTCGTCAGGATTCTTCTGCCAAACGCTTGGTTCGGTTGTTCCCGGGTCGTCCAGGGCTACATAGACTTCCAGCGCCATCGGCGCCCAGGTGCGAAATGTCGCACCGCCCGAAACCAGGGTCGCCCCGAGCGGAGTGTTCGGGTTGATATGCTCTTGTGAAGCAGTCATGTTCTATCCACAGATTTCGCAGATTACACAGATTAAAAACATGGACTTTGGGCTTTGATCTTTGGGCTTTGACATCATTGCGAGGTTGAGAGTAACCAAAGATCAAAGTCCAAAGCCCGCATTTTTAATCTGTGTAACAAACCGTCAATTTCTTGTTTTCTTGAACAGGTTTTTTTGAGTATACAATCGATCCACGCGCACTACACGAACCAAAGACACGAACCGGCACGAAATGTTTCTCTTGACATGCTACATACGTAGCACTATGCTACGCGTGTAGCACAAGGAGGAACACGGCAATGCCGGCCCCGCCCAGCGAAAAGCTCACACGTCGCGAGCGTGAAATCATGGATGTTCTTTTCGCCCTTGGAAGTCGCGCTTCGGCGGAGGAAATCCGAACCCGGCTCACCGATCCGCCCAGCTCTTCGGCCGTGCGAGCAATGCTTTCAAGGCTCGAAGGCAAGGGTTATATCCGGCATCGTGAAGAAGGATTGCGTTACGTCTACTCGCCGACCACACCACCCGCAGCCGCCCGCCGTAAGGCGCTGCAGCAACATCTGAGAGTCTTTTTCGGCGGCTCGCCCGGCCAATTGGCGACGGCTTTACTCAGACACGAGGAATGGACCGACGATGAACTCGACGCACTTCGCAATGAGATCGACCTGATTCGAAAAGAAAGGAAACAGTCATGATGCGCACTTTTTTAGAAGCCGTTGTGGCAATCGGCGCTTCGGTTGAGATGTTAGTTGTCCTGAAAGCGACAATTGCATTAGCGCTCGGGCTGACGGCGGTGCGGATAGCTCGATCCGGCCGTGCATCGGTTCGGCATCTCTTGTTGATCTCAACATTCGGCACGTTGGTAGCTCTGCCAATCGCCATGACGGTTGTACCAGTCGTGCGCCTTGAGATACCGACCAAAGTCATGATTTCTTCGATTGCTTCGCCTGCAATCGCGAGGGATCGAGCCATTCCGACAACACGTGCGAGTAGAATCGACGCTCTCCCTGTCATGAGTGGTGAGTGGATTTCAAAGTCAGGACAGACTCTCCTCGAGGCTGTCTGGGCAATCGGCGCCGCAATGTTTTTGGCAACGTTCGCCAACGCTCTTTGGCAGCTGCGACGCCTCCGGCGCTCTGGCGTGCCATGGCTCGAAGCGCACGCTACGCTTCGCGTGCTCGCCGATGAGTCTGGAGTCCACAGATCAGCTGTAGTTCTTCTCCATGACGCGATCGTTGCGCCGGTCACATGCGGCTTGTTGCATCCGGCGATTCTCATGCCTGCCGATGCGCGCGAGTGGAGCGAGCCCGAAGTTCGGCGAGCTTTGGTGCACGAGTTGGAACACATCCGTCGCGGCGACTGGACGTTGCACATCTTGGCGCACCTTATCTGCGCGTTCTATTGGTTTCATCCGTTGGTTTGGATTGCATGGCGGCAGCTCTGTCTCGAGGCTGAGCGCGCGTGCGACGATGCGGTCCTTCAAGGCGCAGAGCGGACTGACTATGCTGAGCAACTAGTGGTCCTCGCCGGACGACTCTCAAACGCGGTAGCACGGCCGGCCCTCTCGATGGCGGACCGGAGCGACCTGTCCACTCGCGTGTCCGCCATCCTCGACATCAGGCAGTCGCGGGGTAGTGTGGGACGGCTACCTATAGCGGCAGCTCTGACGGCAGCGGTTGTGGTGGTATTGGCAATCGCGCCAGTGCGTACGGTGGCCACTTCCAGCGGAGGCAAAGCGCTTGTTTCGCTGCAAAAGCCCGCTGCGAAGGGTTCTAAACAACTGAATTCCGCTCTCCTCGAAGCCGCTGAAGGCGGCGATGTAGGGGAGATAACCAAGCTACTCGACGCTGGAGCTGATGTGAACGCGACGTTCAATGGTGATGGCAGTCCACTCATCGTCGCTTCGCGTGAGGGACACATAGCGGCGGTGCAACTCCTGCTCGATCGCGGCGCAGATGCGGACATGGGCGTGCCTGGTGACGGCAACGCAATCATTATGGCTGCTCGCGAGGGACATGAGGATGTCGTTAAGCTACTGCTGGATCGTGGTGCGAGCATCGATCGAGTTGTGGCCGGGGATGAGAACGCACTGATTCAAGCAAGTGGTGAGGGACATTTGAATGTCTTGAAACTACTCATTTCCCGTGGTGCAGACATCAACGCACGTGTCTGGGCCGCGCGCGACCGCGACGGATCAAATGGCGAATGGCGAACACCGCTGGCCATGGCCCGGAAGCGTGGAAATAAAGAAGTGGTCGACTTCCTGCTTTCGATCGGCGCTCGTGAGTAGGATCCGGAGGCGTGGGAGGACCGGCCGCCAGGAGTCTGTTGGGAAAAGAGGTTTCAAGTTCCAAGTTCCAAGTTTTCAACGCTTGCAACTTGAAACCTGAAACTTGAAACCTCAAACCTCTCTGATCACCTTCAGCGGAAAACGAGCCCTCTTCCAACCCAAACGACGCGGCGCAACCTTTCAAACGATCAAACCTCGATGCGTCTTAACCAATCAGCGCGCGAAGAGGGCAAAGCCCGCACCAGGGGCGCAGCCCAAGCGTTAGCCGCAGCTGATCGGCGGGGCGAAGCCACCACCTCACATCGGGCGGCAAAGCCGAGGCGGCGGTTCAGTCATGTTTCCAAGGAATTGAATCGCGTAGCCGACTTTCTTTTGACCCGCTCGACGAAAGCTTATGACGAGAACTCCCTATTTCGCTCGGTTTTCCATGCTTTTGCTCTGTTGTGTTCTGTGTGCTGTTGCCGACTCGCAGACAAAAGACGCGTCTCTACCTAACGAAGCGCGACAGAGGTTAACGCCGGCACAATGGAGCGAAGATTTGCAATTTGTCGTCGACACGTTCTTGGCGCAGGACCGTAGCTTTAGCCCGGCAGCGAGGCAGCGGTTCCGTAACGTTATTGCCGGTCTTAAAAAAACACTGGAAGTGAAGACTGACGAGCAGATCATTGTAGAGCTTGCAAAGGCAGTCGCCCTTTCACGAAATGCTCACACCCGTCTCTACATACTGCGCAACCGATCAGAACTCCGTCGTTACCCCATTCGCGTCTGGTGGTTTGCCGACGCGCTCTATGTGGTTAGAGCAACACCAGACTATTCCGAACTTCTCGGCGCAAAACTCTTACGAATCGGCGGGCACACTGTTGAGCAAGTCAAACAAACTGTCGACCCGTTATTCGCCGGGAACGCTTCCTGGCTCAAGTACATGAGTGCCTACACAATGACCAGCCCGGATGTTCTCATGGGCCTGGGGCTGATTGGTTCGAATGGGAAGGCTGAAATAGAGTTCAAGAATCGTCGTGGAGAAATGGGAAACCGCCAGCTTGAACCGCTGCCGCTCCGAAGGTCAGACCAGCCGACAGAAAGTTGGTGGGATCTGGCTCCGACACGAACGAGAAACGACGGCTCATGGGTGAGTGCACTTTCACTTGCTGCCACCCGCTTGCCTTTGTATCTGCAAAATACCGAACGACAATACTGGACGAAATACTTACCCCAGGCGCGGCTCTTTTATTTCCAGTTTAATCGCTCGGGTGATGCGCCGGGTTTTGAACCTTTCGCCCAATTTGGCAAGCGGGTTCTCACCTACCTTCAATCGGCCTCGGTGGTCAGGATTGTCGTCGATATGAGGTTCAACACCGGTGGCAATCTAGATATTGCAAAACCCTTTATGGAACAACTCGCGGCGCTTGCCAAAGAGCGCAAGATGAAAGTGTATGTCATTACGGGTCGCGCCACTTTTTCTGCCGGAATATTTCACGCAATGCAGTTGCGACAATACGCAAATGCGGTTCTGGTCGGTGAGCACATAGGAGACGAACTCGACTTTTGGTCAGAGGGCGGCAACGCCGTAGCTCCTAACTCCAGGCTGTCGCTCCATTATGCCGACCGTTTTCACAGCTACTCGTCCATTGAGCATCCTGAACTAAGTCAATACCTTGTTACGGGTTCTGATCTGAGCTTAACTAACGCAGGGCCCGACATTCTCGTGAACATGTCAGCACGTGATTATTTCTCGGGGCGCGATCCAGCTCTAGAGGCTATAAGACGCGCCCGCTGAGGGGGTTGCGTGCACTTCAATTTTCTTCTATCTCTACTTGATGATCGCCAAGGATGGTTTTGTCTTAGAAACTGATCCGTGCTCCCAACTGAAAAGCCCGAGGACCGCCGGAGCCAAACACCTGGGTAGAGCGCGCACCGGGTTGGCCAAAAGCAGCAGGTTCGTTGAGGTTGCCGCTATATTGGACCAGGTTCGCGGTATTTAGCAGATTGAAAACCTCAGCGATCAATACGAGGCGGACGCGTTCGCTGACAAGAGAGAAAGTTCGGCCCACCCGCAGGTCTTGCGTGAAGAAATTGTCATTGAAGCCGTAGCTGGAAGGTAACGTCAAACGGGGAGCGGTCTGGCCGCCGGCTGTTACTTTCCCTGCAAACTCTTTGTTATAACTCTCCACCAACCGCGCCAGATCCTCCTTAGCAAAACCTCGATTAAACTGATTCACTTTCGTTCCCGGCAGCAAATCGTTCGGCGTCCCATCACCGTTGAAGTCGACCCCGCTGACGTAAGCCGAAAACGGAGGACGACTGTAAGCTGAAACGCTGAACGAGAGTTGGAAGCGCCAGGGCAACTCCACGAATCCAGAAAGGTTCGCCAAGTGCCGCAAATCAGTCGGCAGCGGACCATAACTCTCGAACCAGTTGTCGTTGTTAAATCCGGTGCCGGGGAAGGCCATGCCACCGAGGCCGTTCGTCCCTTGGAAACTGCCAAGCGCATATGAGGCCAGGAACTGCGTGCGGCGCGATAAGCGCTTTTCAAGGCGCATGAGCAGTCCTTTGTATTGGGCGATACCCGATGTGCTATCGAACGTGATTGGCCCACTCGAACACACAGCGGTCAAATCGTCCCTCTGAGTCACGCTGCAGCGCGGAATTACTGGTCCTTGTGGTCGCCTCATGAAGTGGTTGTAGTCTATGGCCGGAAGATAGGTGTGAAGGAACCGGCGCCAGGCGAAGTCGGCTGAAAGGATGAGGTCGCGAGCAAGCTCCTGCTGCACACCCAGGTTGAAATGCAGAGCATACGGTGTTTCATAAGACGGATCGGAAAAATTTGAGCCCCTCTTGTTAAGATCGAGGTTTCGAAAAGTGAAATCACGGTTGTCCGGCTTGAGTTGTTGCGTGAGATCTGCACGTATATCTGGGAGTGCAGCCATCAGATCGGCACCCGTAAACGCTGTAGGAGTCAACGTCAGATTTACCTCGCGAGATTGTCGACCTGTCCCTTCGGGGAAAAGGGCCCGACGCTCGTTAGATAGATTGATCGAATTGAAGCTGACCAGGTCGAAGTATCTACCAGCGCCACCACGAATGACCGTCTTGGCGTCGCGCGTCGCCGCCCAGGCGAATCCAACAGCCGGCGCGAAATTGCCGATTTGCGCGCGGGTAGCGTTCAG
>WNGE01000581.1_pt1 | contig 47740 bp, 37 predicted proteins | sample 5400651 | NCBI WGS metagenome assembly WNGE01 (sample SAMN13153370, study PRJNA577476) | soil metagenome | isolation source: 60 cm soil or saprolite under grassland replicate 2 | place: USA:California | collected 2016-06-15 | reverse complement strand
CCTGAACGCTGGCTATCGGCTGCCGCTGGTCGGCGGCACGGACAAGATGAGCAGCGCGGTCGCGGTCGGCCAGTACCGCACGTACGTGCGCATTCCGGCCGATGAGGAGTTCAGCTATGACAGCTGGTGCCGCAATCTGCGGCTGGGTCGCACGTTCTTGAGTGGCGGCCCGCTGCTGGAGCTCTCGGTGGACGGCGCAGCTATCGGCGACACCGTGTCACTGCCCGCGGGAGGTGGGAGCGTCGAGGTGAGCGCCGTCGCGCGCTCGATCCTGCCGATCCACACTCTGCAGCTGGTGCTGAACGGCCAGGTGATCGCACAAGCGGACGAGCCGAACGGCGGGCGGAGCCTGACGCTGCGCGAGCGCGTGCGGATCGATCAGGACAGCTGGCTGTGCGCCCGCGTCGGGGGACCGAACTACCAGCCGCTCAGCCACCACGATGTCTGGTTACGCGGGATCTTCGCCCACACCTCGCCTGTCTACATCGCGTGTGGCGAGGAGTGGCAGCAACGTGACCCCGACGGTCTGCGGTACATGCTCACTCTGGTGTCCGGAAGCCTCGAGTACGTGCGCCACACCGCGCCCCGCCATCCTGCCGGCATGGTCACCCACCACCACGCCGAATCAGATCACCTGGCGTATCTCGAACGACCCTTCCAGGAAGCAATCGCGGCCATCCGCGCCCGTCTTGGTGCAGAATCTCACTGAGAATCATTCTTGGGAGGCTTACTCATATGGCCGAGCGGAGACTGAGCCGCGGGCGCAGCGTATCTCCGAGCACTGGACCACGGACGAATGGCAACGGGGTCGGCGGCGCGAAGCCGGGGCTTCGCCAGCGCGCGCCCGAGCTTCAGGCGTATGGCACGATCGCACCGCTGCCCAATGGGCTCGACAGCAAGAAGCTGGGACGGATCGTCGAAGACCTGAACCAGCTGCTGGCCGACACGATGACCCTGCGCGACCTGTACAAGAAGCACCACTGGCAGGTCGTCGGACCGACCTTTTACCAGCTGCACCTGCTGTTCGATAAGCACTATGACGAGCAGGTCGACCTCGTCGATCAAATTGCCGAACGCATCCAGCTACTAGGTGGGCTGAGCATCGCCATGGCGCCGGATGTGGCCGAAATGACCCACATCGAGCGGCCGCCGCGGGGACGCGAAGCTCCCCCGGTGCAGATCTCGCGGCTGCTGCAAGCGCACGAGACGATCCTGCGCTTTGCCCACGAGGCGGCGTCGCGCGCCGACCAGGCGGGTGATGATGGCACCAACGACCTGCTGGTCAGCGATGTGATTCGCACCAACGAGCTGCAGGTGTGGTTCCTGTCCGAGCACCTGGTGGACGTGCCGTTGGTGCACGCAAAAAGCTAGGAGCGGAAGGGCAGGGGCACACCGGTGTGCTCCGCGACCCAGGCGAGCTCGTCGAGCGTGAACTGTTCGAGCGGGATGCCCTCCCGCAAATAGGTGCGGACGTTCTCGTTTTCCAGATCCCCCGGCGCGTGGACTTTGAGAAAACCGTCGCGCGGCGGGTTCGCTTGCACACGCTCGCGGACGCCCTGTACTTCGTGCGTGAAGCGCTCGGCGTCCGTGAACTGCGCGATGTCATACGCCGCGAACCAGTGGTTGGTGCAGCCGTTCAGCCCCGGCCGCTGATCGTCGAACGCGGCGCCGGCCAGGAGTGAGTTGATCAGCGACAGGACGATGGCCATCCCCGAGCCCTTGTAGTCGCCGAGTGGCGCAAAGCTGCCCTCGTTGACCGCGGAGGGGTCGTTCGTCGGCTGGCCCTCCTTGTCGAGCGCCCAGCCGAAGGGCATGGGCTCCTTGCGGCGGCGGTAGATGTCTATACGGTTGCCCGCGACCACGCTCAGCGCAATGTCCAGGAACACCGATTCTCGGTTCTCGTCGGCTTGCGTCGGGACAGCCCAGGCGGGTGGGTTGTTGCCCACGATGCCCTGCTTGCCGCCCCACGGCGCTATCCGCGGGCTGGCGGTCGTGAACGCGAATCCGATCATGGTGTGCTGGAGTGGCAGGCGGGCCCAGAAGCCAGAGGCGCCGTAATGGTTGCTGTCGCGCACGAACGCGGTGCCAACGCCGAATTCTTTCGCCAATTGGATCGCGGTCTCCATGCCTTTGTGCCCGGCGACGTGCCCCAGGCCGTTGTCGGCGGTGATGATGCGCGCCGCCTTGGCGCCGCCGATATCGCGCATGTTCGGTCTCGGATTGATCCGCTTGTCGAGCAATTGCGAGACATAGTTGCGCAGGTTCTTCAGGCCGTGGGTGACGGTTCCGTGCAGGTCCGCATCCACGAGCGCCTCAGCCGCCTTCCGCGCATCGGCCTCAGGCACCCCGGTAGCAGCGAACGCCTCAGTGGCAAAGCCAACGGCGACATCAAAAGACACGCGTGCAGCAGCACGAACAGGCTCCATGACGCGTACTAGGCTAGCTGGTGCAGTTCTGCCATGCGTTCCAGCAGTGGGGCAACGGCCTCCTGGGGAAGCTGGTCGGGTGGGGGGCCTAGCGGATCGGCGGGCGGCGGTTCGCCGTGCAGGAGCCGGCAGACCATCTCGCTGCCGTGCGCCAGGGCTTCGAGGTCGTAGCCGCCTTCGAGTGCGACCACGAGCCGGCCGTTGGCGAGCGCCAGGGCGGACTGAAGGAGCGCGGCGTAGCCGGTCAGCGAGAGTCGGAGGTTGGCCAGCGGGTCGCGCCAGAAGGCGTCGAAGCCCAGCGACACCAGGATGAAATCGGGTGCGAAGCGGCGGACGATGGGTTCGACCAGGCGGGAAACCACGCCGTCGTAGACGTCATCACCGCTGCCGGGCGGCAGGGCGATGTTGACCGTGGTGCCGTCGAAGCGCTCTTGCCAGTGGCCCGTGCCGGGGTACAGGGGGTATTGATGCGTGGAGACGTACAGCACGCGCGGGTCTTCGAAAAAGACGTCCTGCGTGCCGTTGCCGTGGTGGACGTCATAGTCGAGGATCGCGATGCGCTGCGCGCGCTGCTCGCGCAGCAGCCACGCCGCGGCAATGGCGACGTTGTTGAACAGACAGAAGCCCATGGCCTGACTCGGTGTAGCGTGGTGGCCGGGCGGACGGACCACGCAGTACGCATTGGCGAGACTGCCGTTGGTGACGCGATCGACTGCCTCCACCACCGCGCCAACCGCGCGTACCGCTGGCTCCCACGAAGATGCAGACGCGCCGGTGTCGGCGTCGATGCGGCCCCCGCCGCGGGCGATCAGGTCGCGGATGAACGCCACGTGCGCGGCGCTATGGACGAGCTCGAGCGTCGCATCGTCAGCAGGCCGCGGCTCCCACGTGGCCATGGTCGCCCACGCACCGCAAGCGCGCAGATGATCGACGATGGCCCTCACGCGCGCGGGCCGCTCGGGGTGACCCGCGGGCATCGCGTGGGCAAGGAAGGACTCTGAGTAGGCGAGACCGGTTGGGATAAACCGCGCCCTCACCCTAGCCCTCTCCCAGAGGGAGAGGGAACACGCTAACTTGTGCTGCTGGCAGCGCCAGGCGACAACCGCGGCACCGGCTGCACCACGGGCCGCTCGCGCTGGCTCTCGGCCGGCGGCGCCTGCGGCGTCTCGGCTGGGGTGCCGCCGACGATCGGCGGCTCACCGCGGAACACGCGCTCGAGATTCTCACCGTCCAGCGTCTCGACCTGGATGAGCGCCTTCGCGAGGCGATCCAGGACGTCGCGGTGGCCCTGCATGATCTCGACCGCCCGGTGGTAGCCCTCGTCGATCAGCGCGCGGATCTCCTCGTCGATGGCTTCGGCCGTCTTCTCCGAGTAGTTCTTCTGCTCGCCGATCTCGCGGCCCAGGAAGACGAGCTCTTCCTTGTGGCCAAGGGCAACGGTTCCGAGCCGCTCGCTCATGCCGTATTCCTTGACCATCTTGCGGGCGATGTTGGTCGCCTTCTCGATGTCGTTCTCAGCCCCGGTCGAGATCTCGCCAAACACCACGTGCTCGGCAGCATGACCACCTAACGCCGAGGCAATCGACGCCTTGAACTGGCTCTTGGTCATGTAATAGCGGTCCTCGGGCGGCAGCGAACGGGTGTAGCCACCCATCATGCCGCGCGAGATGATCGTGATCTTGTGCACCGGATCGTGGTGCTCGAGGAAGCGCATCGCGACCGCGTGCCCACCTTCGTGGTACGCGGTCAGTTCCTTTTCGCGTTCGGACATCACGCGGCTCTTGCGCTCGGGACCGGCGATCACACGATCGATCGCTTCTTCGAGCTCGGACATGCCGATGGTCTTCTTGTTGCGCCGCGCCGCGAGGATGGCGCCCTCATTGATCAGATTGGCCAGATCGGCACCCGAGAAGCCCGGCGTGACCTTGCCGATGACGTTCAAATCGACGTTCTTGTCGAACGGCTTGCCCTTGGCGTGGACCTCGAGGATGGCCTTGCGGCCGTTGATGTCGGGCGCCGGCAGCACGACCTGGCGATCGAAGCGGCCAGGTCGCAGCAGCGCCGGATCGAGCACGTCGGGTCGGTTGGTGGCGGCAATGACGATCACGTTGGTGTTCGAGTCAAAGCCGTCCATCTCGACCAGGATCTGATTCAGGGTTTGCTCGCGCTCATCGTGGGAGCCGCCCAGGCCTGCACCGCGCTGCCGACCCACGGCGTCGATCTCGTCGACGAAGACGATGCACGGCGCGTTGCGCTTGGCCTGATCGAACAGATCGCGCACGCGGCTGGCGCCGACGCCGACGAACATCTCGACGAACTCTGAGCCCGAGATGCTGAAGAACGGCACACCCGCTTCACCCGCGACCGCGCGGCTGAGCAGGGTCTTGCCTGTGCCAGGCGGGCCGACCAACAGCACACCCTTGGGAATGCGTGCGCCCAGGGCGGCAAACTTCTCGGGGTACTTGAGGAACTCGACGACTTCCTGCAGCTCTTGCTTGGCCTCTTCGACACCGGCCACATCCTGGAAGGTGATGGTCGGCTTGTTGCCCATGAACATGCGCGCGCGGCTCTTGCCGAAGCTCAGGGCCTGGTTATTGGAGCCCTGCGCCTGGCGCATCATGAACAGCAGGATCGCGCCGAAGAAGATCAGCGGCAGCAGGTTGACGAGGATGCCGAGCCAGTTGCTGATCTGCGGTGGCTCCTTGACCGTGTACTGGACGGCGGCGAGGTCCTCGGGGGTGACGCCGAAGGCGCGCATGGCTTCGAGGACGTTGGTGTCGCGGCCGACGCGGGTGCTGAAGCGCTGATCGGGCGCCCCGGGGGAGCTGGCGATGGCGAGTACGCGATCGTCGGTGATCTCCATCGACTTGATCGCGTGCTGCTGGATCCGCACCGCAAGCTCGTTGAGCGCAATGGACTTGACATCAGGGGTCCCACCCTGCTGCACCACCGTAAAGAAGAGGGCGATGATCGCGACCAAGATGATGAGATAGACGAAGCTATTGCGGAGCCACTTGGTGTCCATGCGCGATGGGACCCTCCCGGGTGCTGGCATTATACGCCTGGGGCATCGGCGCCCCGGTTATTGTCAGGCGCTTTCGGAAAGCGCTCAGCGCGTCGGCGGGCCGTGCCGAAACGACGTAGCTCGAAATCGTCGACACCGGTCACCAGCTCGACTCCATGCGGTAAGTGATACGCCTGTCCGGGCTGACTGGATCGCAATACGCCCAGGGCATCGTCAATGGGCTTCGCGTGGACGTCGACGAGCGTGCCCAGGATGCGCGCCAGCCCGTGGCGCAGAAGCCGCCGCTGCAGTGCCCGCGGCTGGGCGCGAAAGCCGCGCAGGTCATAGCTGAGCACGTCTGGCCCGGCGGGCCGCGCAAGCTGGCTGTGGAGGGCGAGGACGATCTCGTCCAGCGCCGCGACATCCTCCGCGGCCGTCTCAGCAGTGCGGACCAGGACAGCGCGGATCGCGGGATTGAACCGCTCCAGGAGTGGCAGCAAGTCCAGGCGAACCCGGTTGCGCGTATATACCCGGGACAGGTTCGAGGTGTCCTCGACAACGGGTAGTCCGATCTCGGCGCAGTATGCCTGCGTTGTGGCCCGTTGAACACCTAGCAAAGGTCGGGCCACGCGCACCGCCGCGGGCACGCCGACGCCGGGCACCAGTGGTCCGAGCTGGCGGGGATCGATCGTCTCGTCCGCGTGCATGCCACCCAGCCCGCGCAGACCACTGCCGCGCACCAGGTTTAACAGGACGGTTTCGGCCTGATCGTCAGCGGTGTGCGCCACCAGCAGCGCTTGCGCCTGTTGCTCGTGCACGATTCCCGCCAGCGCCTGGTATCTGGCTGCCCGCGCGGCGTGCTGCACCGAGCGCTGCTTGCGGTAGGCGGCGACATCCACGCGCACCACGATGCTGGGCACGCCGATACGCTCGGCGAGCGCCACCACAAGCTGTGCCGCCTCGCCAGATTCGGGCCGCAACGCGTGGTCAACGTGCGCCGCCAGCAGGTTCAGGTGTGGCTGAAGCGTGTGCAGCGCGTGCAGCAGGCACGTCGAGTCCTGGCCGCCGGAGAAGGCGACGACGACGCTCGTATGCGTCCTGAAGAGGTCCGGCATGCGCGCTCGGGCAGCGAGCAGCACCTCACGAACGGTGGCGACGGCGGTAGTCAACAGTTAGCCGAAGAGAAGGTCGAGCCACTGCCGCCAAGGCGGCGGCGGCGCGGGCGCGGGCGTGGTCGGCGCAGGCTGGGTCGCGGGCGGGCGGTCGGAGATCACCACCAGCGGCCGATCGCCGGGCTTCACGAGTCCCAGCTGCTCGCGCGCGATCGTTTCGATCGCGGTATCGCTGCGCGCCCGCTGGATCTGCTGCTGCAGAGCGACGTTGTCCTCGCGATTCGCGCGGATCTCCACCCGCAGGGCATCGACCTCTTGATTGAGGCGATAGTTCTCCAGCGCCTTCTGCCCGGTCGCGACCAGCGCGTACAGGACGACAGGCACCGCGAGCACCGCGGCGAGTCGCAGCGCCAGTGGCGGTGGACCGAGTGGACGGCGAGCGATCATGCCCTACCTAGCCCTCACCCCTTGATTAAGCCTCTCACAGAGGGAGAGGGAGCAGCCCACGCGTTGGCCAGTGCAATGCGGCGGTGCAGCGCGGGGTGTGTTGCGAGCAGCACTTCGGCCCAGCGCGGCGGGCGATGCTCGATCAGGTTCTGGCACCCCATGCGCTCCATCGCGCCCGCGAAGGCACCAGGATCGCGCGTCAGTTGGAGCGCGAAGTGGTCCGCGGCCGACTCGAGCTGGCGCGACCACCAGTTGAGCACCGGCGACGCCAGCAGGAAGAAGAACTCGGTCACCGCCAGCAGGACGGGGTAGCCCGGTACGTAGTCGAGGCTCGGCAAACTGAGCACGGGTAACGCCGCGGGCGCCAGTCGCGCGGCGAGCGCCAACCCCAGCCACATCAGGACGGAGTTGCCCAGCAGCAGTCGCTGGACGTCACGGTGCACGTGGTGCCCCAGCTCGTGGGCCACGACAGCGTCGACCTCACCTGGCGTGAACTCCGCCAGCAGGGTATCCGCGATGACCACCCGCCTGCTTCGGCCGAGGCCGATGACCGCCGCGTTCGCCTCCGCGGTGCGGCGCGAGAAGTCCAGCGAGCAAACATCGCGGACCGGCGTTCCCGCGCGACCCACCAGCGCGCGGATGCGTTCGACCGTCGGCTCGTCGGCCAGCGGGCGCATCTTGAAGAACAGCGGCACGAGCACGTACGGCGTCACGAAGACCAGCACCACCATGAGCACGCTGACCAGCAGCCCGAACACCCACCACCAGGCGGCGCCGAAGCTGATCACGATCCACACGAAGGCGCCGCCGACCAGCGTGCCAAGCAGCGTGCCCAACAGCGCGCCCTTCAGCCAGTCGACGAGCCACGCACGCGGCGTCTGGCGGCTGAGCCCGAACGCGTGCGCCAGCACGTAGCCGCCGTAGTAGCTGAGCGGCAGCATGACCAGCGCGAGTGCCGCGTGCATGATCAGCAGAAACGCCAGTGTCCGCAGCCAGAGCGGCAGCAGCGTCGCGGCGAGGGTGAACCACAGCGTCTCCCACGTACCCGTGAGGTAGGGCAGCAGCAAGGCGAAGAGCGGAAGGAGCGCGTTGGCGATGAAGAGGCGTCGCCGCTCGGCACCCAGCCGCGCGGCTGCGGCATCGTGCTGCACGCAGGCGGCGCTACGGCCCCCAGGAAAGTCCGGACGCAGCATCGATGTGCAGATCTTGCGTCAACTGGCGCGGGGTGGACGCGATGAGCTTCGTGCCGTCGGACAAGATGTCGACGACCCACAGCTCGAAGTAGCCAGTGCGGCTCGAAAGATAGGCAAGCCTGCGACCATCCGGGCTCCACACGGGCGCGCGGGCATAGAAGCCGTCCTGGGTCAGAGCCTGGTCGCCGCTGCCATCGGGGTGCACTGCGCGCACTTCGAGGCTGGTGCCGTCGTGGCCGGCGTAGGCCAGCCACGAGCCATCGGGCGCCCAGGCCGGATCCAGGGCACCGCCCACGGCGGTCGTCAGCATGCGCCCGGTTTGTCGACCGTTGGTGGTGAGTGGGATCAGCGCGATCTGGCTCGGCCCCGGCTCGTTGTAGAAGGTCGCGGCGAGCTGCGAGCCGTCGGGCGACCATGCGAGGCTGTCGACCGCTTCTTCCTGCAGGCCCGGCGTGGCGAGGGGGTGGCGGCCGCTGCCATCGGCGGCATTCATGAGCCACAAGACCGGAAAGGTCGTCGCTTTGTCCGAGACGAAGGCGATCAGCTTGCCGTCGGGTGACCACGTTGGGCGCAGGTTCCAGTCGTTGTTCTCGAGGGTGGTGGACTGCGAATTGGTCAGTCGTTGTGGCGCTTGGCCCTGATCGTCGGTGACGAAGATGTCGGCGAAGTTCTGGCCCTTGTAGACATACGCAAGGCCGCCGCCCGACGGCGCCCAGGTTGGCTGGCTCCATGTGCCGCCGGTCGCGAGCTGCTGTGCGCCGCCTGCTTGCCACACCCACAGATCGCCGTCCATCACGAACAGGATCCGTCCGGGCGGCTCAGCGCTCTGCGCGCTCGCGGTGCTCGCGAGAGCAAGGATCGCCAGCGCCGCCAGGAGCACACGCATCAAGGCGATGCTAACGATGCCTTTCCGGCATCAGCAAGCAACAGACGTGACACTGGCCCTCGCTGCGCCAGCCAGGGGCAACGCGGCGGGGGCGTCAGAACGTCAGCGTGGCGCCGATGGACACCAGGACCCAGCACACCGCTAGCACGATCGTGAACTGGAACAGCGTCTTCTCGAACCCGCGCCGCGTGCGATAAATCGAGCTGTCAGACGAGCCGAAGGCGCTGAAGCCACTGCCGCGGGTCTGCAGCAGGATGGAGCCCATCAGCACGATGGCCAGCATGATCTGGATGATTTGAAAGGCTGTATGCACTAGTGGCCCAGCGAATTCTAGCGCGAAGCGCGGATAGCGCCATTTGACACGCGGTGCCGCTGCTCCGCGAACAGCCGCATCAGCGTCATGCCCAGCTTTTGGGAGTCGTGCCGCAGCGGATGATCGTCCCGCACGACATCGTCCACCACGAGGCACGGCTGGGCGTCGAGATCTGCGTCCGCCGTCACCAGCGCGACGGCGGGATCCAGGTCAAGAGGCCGCGCAGCGTGCGCCGTCGCGAGCACGATATCGAGCGGATTCACCTGACCGGGGAGGTGCTGCACCAGCGCCTCCACGTGGGCTTTGACGTCGTACCCGTCGGTTTCCCCAGGTTGCGTCGCCACATTACACACATAGACCTTCAACGCATCGCTCTGCAGCAGCGCCTTGCCGATGCCTTCCACCAGCAAGTTGGGCACCACGCTCGTGTACAGGCTGCCCGGACCAAGCACGATCAGGTCGGCTTCGAGGATGGCGCGCACCGCCTCGGGCTGTGCCGATGGGTGTTCGGGTTTTAACCGCACGCGCGCGATGGGTTTTCCGACCTCGGGAATCAGCGACTCGCCGCACACTTCGGAGCCATCCGTGAACTCGGCGCAGATCTCGACGTTCTGGGAGGTCGAGGGCAAGATGCTGCCCTGCACCGCCAGCACCCGACTGGTCTCCCGTAGCGCGTGCTCGAAGTTGCCGGTGATCCCAGTCATCGCCAGCACGAACAGGTTGCCGAACGAATGGCCGCCCAGGTCAGAGTCCTCGGCTGCCTTTCCGTCCGCGCCTACCCTGGTCGACGACGGGAAGCGGTACTGGAACAGCCGCGCCATGAGCGGCTCGACTTCCGCCAGCGCGACGATGTTGTTGCGGAAGTCGCCCGGCGGCAGGATGCCATGCTCACGCCGCAGACGGCCCGACGAGCCGCCGTCGTCGCCGACGGTGACGATCGCGGTGATATTGGCCGAGTGCTGCTTCAAGCCGCGCAGCACCGCGGGCATGCCCGTGCCGCCGCCGATACATACGATGCGCGGGCCGCCCTGGCGGACGCGGTACTCGTAGATGCGTTCGAGCAGGCTCTGGTTGGCGTTGCTGCCCGTGGGGACGACCGCGGCCAGCGCGCGGTACAGGCCGCGCACGGCCAGCACGCACAGGATGGCGCCGAGCGCCAGGAACAGCGCGGCGCGAACCAGCAGCGGCCAGAACTGCAAGGTGGCGGTGGTGACCCAGTCGGGGGCAACGGCCGAGCGGTACAGCTCGGTGAGGGCGTAGCCGATGCCCAGGCTGATGAGCACCATGCCCGCCAGCAGCACGAGCAGCCAGCGTTTGAGGTGCAGCCCGGGGTGGAGCAGCTTGAGCATGCCGTTACTCGAGTGTGCGGGATGCGACGAAGCTGACCACGCTCACGACCAGCGCACCCAGAATTGCGCCACCGATGCCGTCCACTCTGACGCCGACCGGCAGTAGTGTTGCGGCCCAGAAGACGATGCCGTTGATGACCAGCGTGAAGAGGCCCAGGGTGATGATGGTGAGCGGCAGCGTCAGCAGCAGCAGTATCGGCCTCAGGAAGGCGTTGAAGATACCCAGGACGAGCGCAAACAACAGCGCCGCCGTGAAGCTCTCCACCTGAACCAGCGGGGTGAGGTAGCTCGCCAGCAGCACCGCGCCCGCGGTAATGAGAAGCCTGAGGACAAACCGCTGCACCGTGAGGTATCAGCGTATCGCCCCGACGTGGTTCTTTAAGAAATTTACGCGCTTGGTTGCCGCGCTCGCTTCGGTCCGCTCGGGCGCCGCTGGTCGCGTCGCCCGGACGCCCTTCGGGCTGCTCCCTTCGCGCCCGCTCGGCATACCCTTCAGAGCGGCGCCCGTGTGCCGCTGGGCAGGAGGCATCCCAGGGAACTTGCTCCGTGGTGGGGCGGCTGTCGCATTGCCCGCGGCTTGCGCGCTTGTGGATGGCAGCAGCCGGTCATCGCCTCTAGCTCGCCCTCACCCTAGCCCTCTCCCAGAGGGAGAGGGAACACGCAGTGCCTGCCAGCGGAGCATCACGCTTACAGTCCGACCCTGGGTGCCTCCTGCTCAGCGGCACAGGGGCGCGGCTCTGACGGGTGTGCCGAGTGGGAGCGAAGGGAGCAGCCCGAAGGGCGTCAGGGCGACGCGACCAGCGGCGCCCGAGCGGACCGAAGCGAGCGCGGCATGGCTTCAACGCAAATTTCTTGAATCAGGAGCGCGGACTGAAGCGAGCGCGGGAACGCTGAAACGCAAATTTTCCAAAAACTACAATGCTGAGATCGTGATTGGGAATGTTGCGCAGTTCTGGCGGATTACTCGGGAGCTCGATATGGGCGGGCTGCGGGAGACCTTCGAGCATCCGGTCAGCGTGCGCGTACTGGGCTCGGATAGCCGTACGGCGGAGCGCGTAGCGCGCCTCATCGATCCCGATCCGCTGGCCGGCGAGCTCTCGGCGGGCCTACTCTCCGAGCCGGGAAGAGAACGTGCGGACCTCTTTGTCGTGGCAGTCGGCGGACCCCTGGACCAGGACGCAAGACGCACGCTGAGCGACCTGAGCGTGAGCGAGAAGCCGCTGCTGCTGGTCCAGGTCGAGGGCGCCGCCGGCGTGCTGTTGCTGGGCGTGCCCGAAGAGCGCATCGTGACCCTCGACTCCACCACCCCAGACGACGAAGCACGAGAAAAACTCTTCGCCGCTCTGGTCAGAGCCGCGCCGGAGGTGGCCCTGCCACTGGGCAGACGGCATCCGCTGGTGCGCGAAGCCGTCGCCGAGCACCTCATCAGGGACACCGCGCGGGTCAATGCGCAGTTCGCGGCCCTGTCCAGCCTGCCGGCCAACATTCCGCTGGTCGGCGGCCTCGTCGGCGATATGGCCGACATGCTCGTACTGACCAAGAACCAGGTGCTGCTGCTGTTCAAGCTGGCGGGCCTGTACGGCCGCGACCTGGAATTGGGCCGCGAGCTGGTGACCGAAGTGCTGCCCGTAGTCGGCGGCGCGTTCGTCTGGCGCACTGCCGCCCGCTCACTGATTGGACTACTGCCGCCGATCCTCGGGCTGCTGCCCAAGACCGTCGTCGCCTACGCGGGAACGTTCGTGGTGGGTGAGATGGCGCGCTACTACTACCGCCACGGCCGCAAGCCACCGCCCGAGTTCGTGCGCGAGCTCCGTCAGGAGGGCACGCGTCTCGCGCGCGAGACGTTGGCGCGGTTTAGGAAAACCTCATCATGAGCCGGCGAAGGATCTGCGGTAGATCCATTCGGCTTCGCCTCAGGATGAAGCCTCCCGTTTAGCTTCGCGGCCCATCAGCGCCGCCAGCACTTCGTACGCGAGAGCGCCGTGATTGAGCACCTGGTCAACTTGCGCACACACCGGCAGATCGACACCATAGCGGCGACTCAATTCCATGGCAGCGGCAGTGGCCGGGATGCCCTCGATGACCTTGGGCGTGCTGGCCAGGATGTCGGCGACAGTCCGACCGCGACCAAGCTGTTCGCCCGCCCAGCGGTTGCGACTGTGCTGGCTGGTACACGTGGCCACCACGTCACCCAGTCCGGCGAGACCGGCAACAGTTCGCGCGTCGCCCCCCGCGGCCTGCACCAGCCGGCCAATCTCGACAAGCGAGCGGCTGATCAAGGCCGCGCGCGCGTTGTCGCCGTAGCCCAGACCATCCGACGCACCCGTGGCTAGCGCGATCACGTTCTTCAGCGCCGCGCACAACTCCACGCCCACCATGTCGGCGGAGGTGTATGCGCGGAAGGTCGGCCCGTGCAGCAGATCCTGGAACGTGGCGGCAACATCGGGATCAGCACTGGCGATGACCGCGGCGGTCGGCATGCCGAGTCCGACCTCCTCGGCGTGCGTTGGGCCGGAGAGCACCGCGACGCGGTCCGTGCGCAGCTCCTCGACAAGCACTTCCGAGAGGCGAAGCAGCGTGCCGAGCTCCAGCCCTTTGGTGGCGTGCAAGACGGGCACTCCGTCGGGTAGGCACGGTGAGAGCAGCCGGGCGGTGTCGCGCAATGCGCGCGAAATGGGGACAAGCACCACCGCGCGTGCGCCGAGAACAGCCTCGTCGAGCGCCGCGGTTGCGCGTACCTGGGGTGGGACCGTGACGCCGGGCAGGTATGCCGCGTTCTCATGGGTACGCTCGATCTCTTCAGCCAGCTCGCGACGACGGCACCACAACCGCACCTCGTGGCCACCCTTGCCGAGCAGTACGGCCAGCGCGGTACCCCAGCCGCCCGCGTTCATGACAGCGACCTGCCCGGCCATGGCGCTACCTATAATGTCATCACGGAGAGATACTCGGCCTGATCACGTGGGAACAGGCGGTCATCGCCGCGCTCGTTGGGTACCTGCTGGGCGCGATTCCCACCGGGATGATCGTGGCTCGCGTCTACCGCAACGTCGATCTGACGGCGCAGGGTAGCCGTCGCACCGGCGCCACCAACGTCCTGCGCACCCTCGGCACCGGCGCCGCGATCGTGGCCTTTGCCGGCGACTTTTTCAAAGGGTTTCTGGCGGTGCTGATCGTGCGCTTCACCATCGCCAACGGCAGCGCCTGGCCGGAGCTGATCGCGGCCATCGCCTCGGTGCTCGGCCACTCGTATTCGGTGTTCATCGGCTTCAAGGGCGGCCGCGGCGTCGTGACCGGGTTCGGGGCGACGATTGTGGCGGCGCCGGTGCTGATGGTCGTGGCCTTCGCGATTGGCGCAGTGCTGGTCGCACTCACGCGCTACGTGTCGCTGGGGAGCGTGGTCGGGGCAACCCTGGGCGGCATCCTCCTGTGCGGGCTGGCCGTGTACACCGGCGATCTCGCGTGGGCAGTGTGGGGCGTGGTCCTCGGCGGCTTCATCGTGGTCGCCCATCGCGACAACATCGAGCGTCTCCTGGCGGGCACGGAGCGCAAACTGGGCGAGCGAGTGTCATCCTGACCCAAAAGGGCCTCTCCTGAGGCGAAGCCGAAGGATCTACGGTGGCTCGTTCGTAGATCCTTCGCTGCGCTCAGGATGAAGCACCCGTCCAAATGAAACTTGGCCTGCAGATACCTCGCTTCCATTGGCAAGGAGGCGCGGCGGAAATCAGGCCGAAGCTGATGGACATCGCGCGCACTGCCGAGCAGGCAGGCTTCAGCTCGCTGTGGGTCATGGACCACCTGTTCCAGATCAGCAGCATCGGCAAAGTCGACGAGCCGATGCTCGAGTCGTACACCACGTTGGGTTTCATCGCGGCATGTACACAGCGCATCGAGCTCGGCGCGCTGGTCACCGCCGCCAGCTACCGCTCGCCGGGCGTGCTCATCAAACAGGTCAGCGCCCTCGACGTGCTGTCGGGCGGCCGCGCCTGGCTGGGTATCGGCGCCGGCTGGTACGAGCGCGAAGCGCGCGGGCTCGGCCTGCCCTTCCCCAGGCTTGCGGAGCGCTTCGAGGTCCTCGAAGAGACGTTGAAGATCGCGCAGCGCATGTTCGACGGCAACCTGGAGCCGATCTATCAGAAACATTTCATGCTGGCGGAGCCGCGCAACTCGCCACTGCCACTGCACCGTCCACGGATCCTGATCGGCGGCGGTGGCGAGACCAAGACGCTGCGTCTGGTCGCGCGCTACGCCGACGCGTGCAATCTGTTTGCGCGCCTGCCGGCCGGGGATCTCAGCTGGAAGCTCGAAGTGCTGCGCCAGCACTGCGAGGCCGAGGGACGCGACTACGACACGATCGAGAAGACCGCGCTCACCCAGCTCAGTCCTGGGCGGCAGTCGGCCGAGATGATTTTGCAGCGCTTGGGGGACCTTGCCCGCATAGGATTCCAGACCGTGATCGCCTCATTCGCGCACGTGGAGACGCTGCAACCGTTGGAGTTGATGGCACGCGACGTTCTGCCACGTGCGGCTGACATTTAGCCGCGCGCTGGTCGCGGCGAGCATGCTGCTCGCCTCGAGCGCCCCTGCGCGAGCGGCCGACACGCCCGATCTGGGGTACGCGAAGACCGTCAGCTGGCACCTGGACGGCGTTCCCGAGCTGGCGGCGATGGAGCCGACGATCCGCGGCGTCCTGGACCGAGTCCACGTCTCCTACCCGGGCGTGGACAAGCAGCCGGTCGATGGCTTCTTCCCGGGCCCTACCTACAGCTACGCCCACCTTCCAGGCTGGACACCCTTCTATATCTACGGCCGCGACACCGCCACCGACCTGCCGATGGCCCGCTACTACTACGGAGCGCGAGCGCTGCGCAGCGTGGTCGAAGAGCTCCTGCGCGTGCAGTACGCCGACGGCGCCATCTCAGCCACCGTCGGACCCGACTTCAAAGTCGACAAGGCGACCGTGGTCTCGGACGAAGAAACGAGCCTCATTGTCGCGGCTGTCGAGGCCTTCGACGCCCTGCCCGATCCAGCGTGGCTCAACCAGCCGCTGCGCGGACAACCCCTCATCGAGCGACTCAATCGCGCCATGACGTGGACGCTGACCGTGCGGCGCGATCCTGTCACGACGTTGATCAAACGCGCCCACACCACCGACTGGGGCGACATCAAGTGGGAGCCCAACAGCGACCCAACGCATATCGCGCCGGGCGATCAGTGGACCGTCTCGATCTACGACCAGTCGATCGCCTATGCAGCGCTGCGCGGGTTGGCTCGACTCAACGCCGCCGCGGGACGTGACGGCGACCGCGCCCGTTGGGAAGGCGAGGCGATAGAGCTGCGCGCGGCGACCAATAGCGCCCTGTGGCTGGGCGAGCCACAGCGCGGCTACTACCGCATTCACCTCCACCTCGCGCCCGACAACGTCGATCACGCGATCGACGCCCTCGACGAGGCGGACGTCATCGCCATCGGCAACGCGGCGGCGGTGTACTACGGCCTGGCTGAGCCCGAGAAAGTACCACGCATCCTGGCGGCGCTCGAACGCGCACGCGTCGATGCCAATGCCCCAAAACCTGGACTGACCTTGAATCCACCATATCCCGGCTGGTTCCAGGTGCAGATGGACCAGCGCCAGTACCAGAACGGCTCGCTATGGGATTGGTGGGCCGGTCGGCAAATCTCGGCTGAGTTCTGGAGCGGCTACTGGCGGCTGGGCCGCGAGCATCTGCTGCAGGTCGCGCGCGATTGGGCCAGCCACCCGGGCCAGGTACGCGAATGGGAAAGCCCGTGGCTGCGGCGCAATGGCGCGGACCAGGCGTACGCCGGCGCGGCCGGGGTCGTTGGCCAGGCAGTCGTCGAGGGACTGTTCGGCGTGGACATCAGCGGTCGCGAGGTACGCCTGACGCCGCGGCTGGACGAGATGCGCGGCGGCGTGCGCGTGTACGAGCCGGCTACCGATGTGTATGCCGCCTACGAATACCAGTCCTCGGATCAGCGTGTTGGCATCCAGTACGGCTCGAACAGCCCGACCGCGCTGAGCGTTCGCCTAGCGGTCCGCTGGCGGGACCCCACCCGGGTTCGGCTCGATGAACGCGACACGTTGCCCGTTACCTTCGAGCGTGTCGGCGACGTCCTGCTGGCCAGCGTGACCATACCGAGTGGTACCCACCGCGTCGACCTGGAGCGCATTCGCCGATGGCGCGCCGCCTTCTGAGCGGACAAAAGGATGCGCCGTGCGATGCGCGGTCAGCGAAGTACTCGCTCAAGCCCAGTCGGGTCGTGATGTCGGCACCGCGCAGCGGATTCAGGCGGCCAGGGTAATGGCCGCGTGCTGCGTCATCAATGTCTCGGCCTCGTCGAGACCCGCGAAGAGATCAGTCTCTCTGGCGCGGCCGCCGTTCACGAGGCTGAACGCGCGGACAAAGTTTTGCGTACCCCAGAGCAGCCGGTGCTCCGGCTCGGGCTGCTCCAGCAGCGCCTGGTAGCCCGGTAGCTGGCTGCGATGGCAGGCGACCGCGTTCCACCCGGTACGCCAGTGCTCGCCGGCGTCGATCGTTGTGGTGATCTCCCAGTCGCGCCAACCACGGATTGCACGGTGGACACCGTCGATGGTCATGCTGAGCTCGCCGAAGGCGCGCTCGTACGCCCCCGCCTGCTCCTCACTCGACACGAAGTAGTACAGCTTCGAGACGGCATGGGAGTTCGAGCCGCAGCCAGAGCGGGGTCCGTAGCACGGGTCGGCCGCGCGCATCACTGCCGCGGTCGTGAACTGGCTGATCGCGATGTGATCGGGATGGCCGTAGGCGCCGTCGTGGCCGAAGGTGACTACCACGTGTGGTCTGACGCGGCGGAGGTGGGCCACGAGCTTGGCGGTGATCTGGCGCGGCGGGGCCTGATCGAGGTCACCGTCGAGGTAGTTCAGGAAGTCGACCCTGTTGATGCCCAGGGTGCGGGCGGCCTGATGGAGCTCCACTTCTCGGCGGTGGCCGAGTATGTCGAAGCCGGGGTGCTTGCCAGGCCCGAACCAGCCGCGCTCGCCGCGGGTCGCGGTCACCAGCGAGACTTCGACACCTTCGGCGGCATAGCGGGCCAGCGTGCCGCCCACGCCCATCGATTCATCGTCCGGGTGAGCAAAGATGGCCATCAGTCGCAACATCTGGGTGCGCTCCTTTCCGTTTCGCGGCCAATGTCGCACGGCCTGTCGCGGCAGGCATCGTGGTAATTACTTAGATCAGGGGTTGCCTGTACGTAGATTTCGCCGCGGGGTTCGCCGTGGCGGCAGTCAGGCCCGCGTGAGCGGTGCGAACGCGACGTCCAGCTTCTTGATACCAGCGCTGCCGGCGAAATTGACCTCGATGATCTCGGTACTGCCATCGGCGCGCACGCCCACCACGATGCCCGTGCCAAAGCTGGGGTGCTTGACCTTGTCGCCCGCGCGGTACGTGGCCTCAACAGTGCGTGGCGGTCTCGGCTCGCGCGGTCCAACCTGCCGCTCGACCACAGGCTGAAAGGCCCGCGCGGCAAGCTCGCGCGCTTGCTGCCGCGTCATCTGCGGTCGTTCCTCCCGCCGTGAGAGCCAACCGCGGCCGCCACCAGCGCCAGGCGCGTGCGTCGCCAGCGCGAGCGAAGGCGGCACGTCGAGCAGGAACCGGGACGGCGCATTCACCTGCTGGGCGCCGTACAACGTCCGACGAAACGCCCGCACAAGATAGAGACCCTGCATCGCCCGCGTGATGCCGACGTAGAACAGCCGCCGCTCCTCCTCGAGCTGCCGCGGGTCGTCGACCGACCGCTGGTGGGGCAGCACACCTTCCTCGACCCCGAGGAGGAACACGTACTGAAACTCCAGGCCCTTGGCAGCGTGCAGCGTGATGAGCGTTACCGCGTCGCCGCGGCCGCCTTCGTCCATCTGATCGACGTCCTGGACGAGCGAGACGTCCTCCAGGAACGAGCCGAGCGCGTTCTCGGGCGCGAGCTCGTCGTAGTTGGCAGCCTTCGACCGCAGCTCCTCCACGTTGGCGAGGCGCTCTTCGCCCTCCTCGGTGCCGTCCTGCAAGTAGCGGGCATAGCCGCTGCGCTCGAGCACGCTCTCCAGCAGCTCGAACACGCTGCGTGTGCCCGCTTCCTGGCGCAACGGCTCGACGATGTCGATGAACGCGCCGAACAGCTCGCGGCCCCGCACGCCAAACGGCGATTGAGCCGCCACCTTGTCGGAGTCGTCGTAGCGCAAGCCGGCGATGCGCAGCATCGCCTCATACGGCTGGACGTCCTGCGCGGTCGCCCACCGCTGCAGCTCCTGGATGGTCTTCTGGCCGATGCCGCGCGGCGGGGTGTTGATCACGCGCAGCAGACTGACCGTATCGGCGGGGTTGTGGATCAGCCGCACGTACGCCAGGACGTCCTTGACCTCACGCCGCTCGTAGAACCGAATCCCACCCACCAACCGGTACGGCAGACCAGCGCGGACGAATTGATCCTCAACGGCGCGCGACTGGGCATTGGTGCGATACAGCACGCCGAACGAGTTCAATGGCTGGCGTTGCGAGCGGTGCATGCGCTCGATCTCGCGCACGATGTACAGCGCTTCGTCCTGTTCGTTGTACGCCTCGTGTACGGTGACCGGAAGGCCTGCTTCGTTCTCGGTCCACAAGTTCTTCTCTTTGCGCAGCTTGTTGGAAGCAATGATCGCCCGAGCTACCTTGAGAATGGTGTCGCTAGACCGATAGTTCTGCTCGAGCACGACAACTTTGAGATCCAGAAAGTCTGTCTCGAAGTTCAAGATGTTACGTATATCCGCCGACCTCCATGAATAGATCGACTGGTCTTCGTCACCCACTACGCACAGGTTGCGGCTTTCTTTGGTCAGCAGCTTGACGATCTCGTACTGAGCGATGTTCGTGTCTTGGAACTCATCGACCATGACGTAGCGGAAGCGGTCCTGGTAGCGCTTCAGTACTTCGGGGACGTCCCGGAACAGCTGGACCGTGATCGTCAGCAGGTCGTCGAAGTCGAGCGCGTGGTTGCGTTGCAGCAGCTCGTTGTAGCGGCGGTACACGCGCGCGACCGTCTCCTGCCAGCCGCCCTGGGCATCGCTCGCGAAGCGGTCCACGTCAACGAGCTCGCTTTTGGCGTGGGAGATGGCGCTGAGCAGGGCGCGCGGTGAATTGCGTTTCTCGTCCAGCTCCAGCTCGCGCAGCACCTGCTTGACCAGATCGATCTGGTCGTTGTCGTCGTAGATGGCGAAGCGGGGGTCGAGACCAAGATGCTGGATGTCGCGGCGCAGCCAGCGGGCGCAGTTCGCGTGGAACGTCCCGACCGCGAGGCCGCGCGCGCGTTCGGGCCCGACCAGGTCGTTCAGCCGCTCGCGCATTTCGCGCGCGGCCTTGTTGGTGAACGTCACAGCCAGGATGCGCGACGGATAGACGTCGTGGACGTCGAGCAGGTAGGCGATGCGGTGCACGATGACACGGGTCTTGCCCGAGCCCGGGCCGGCGAGGATGAGCAGCGGGCCATCGGTATGGGAAACCGCCGCCCGCTGCTGCGGATTGAGCCCTTCCAGAAGCCGCTCCTCGTTGGCCACAGTCATCGGACGGAGCATAATGCACGTCTAGCCCGGATGTTCGATCGATTCGATGGTGCTACCCGGCAGGTGCTGCAGTACGCCCAGGAAGAGGCGACGCGCTTCAACCACAACTACATTGGCACCGAGCACATCCTGCTCGGCTTGCTGCGGGTCGACGAGGGCGTGGCTGCCCGCACGCTGTCGAGTCTGGGTGTGCAGCTGCAGGACGTGCGCAACAACGTCGAGTGGGTCATCGGCCGCGGCGATCGCACCGTGGCCGGCGACATCGGTCTCACGCCGCGGGCCAAGAAAGTCATCGAGCTGACCGTGGACGAAGCGCACCGGCTCGGGCATCACTTCGTCGGCACCGAGCACTTGCTGTTGGGTCTGGCCCGAGAAGGCGAGGGCATCGCGAGCGGCATCCTCGAGTCGCTCGGAGTCAGCAACGATCGGGTGCGCTCGGGAGTGATCGAGGTGCTCTCCAAACCCTTGGCGCGTCTCGAAGAGGCGTCGCAGCAGGCGCGACCACCCCATAGCCGCTTTACCCAGGACAGCCTGGACGAAGCTGAGCTGGCGGCTGCATGGCTGCAGCATGCAGTGGTCGACGTCGAGCATGTGCTGCTCGGTGTGCTGCGTGTGCGCTCGAGTCTCGCCAGCACGGCGTTCGCTCGCGCGGGCGTGACCTTTGAACGGTGCTTTGCGCAGGTCGTCAGCACACGCGGTTACGGTCGGCAACCCGTTTCAGGCGCAGCGATCTACAGCCAGTCGGTCCAGGAGTCCCTGGCGCGGGCGGGCGAGCTCGCGCGCGGCGGCAATTCGACGCAGACAGGCACGGGCCACCTGCTGCTGGCGATCCTGGACAGCGCTCCAGTGGTCCAAGTGCTCCCAGATCGCTCCGCTCTGCGGCTGGACGTCGAAGAGCGGCTGAAGCACAGCGACGAAGACTGATCCCCCGCGTGCGCCGGGTGTCTAGCACACGGCGTAGGTGCTGCCAGTAGGGGTCTTGGTGACCTCGATGCGCACCGGGAAGCGGTCCCGCAGATCCTCGAGGTGCGTGATGACGAGGATCTTCTCGAACTCGGACTGAATGGCCTGGATGGCTTCCACGATGCGCTCGCGGCCGTCCTGATCCTGCGAGCCGAAGCCTTCGTCGACGACCAGTGTCTGGAGGCGGGTACCAGCCCGCGTAGCCAACAACCTCGACAACGCGATGCGAATCGCGAAGTTGATGCGGAATCCCTCGCCACCCGAAAACAGCTCGTACGAGCGCGTGCCGAGCTCGTCGGCAATTTTGATGTCGAGTGTTTCGATCACTCCGCCGCCTGAGCGGGAATCGCGCTGGGTCTCGAACTTCACGTGCATGCGCCCGTCGGTCATGCGCGCCAGGATGCGGTTGGCCTCGGCTTCGATCTCCGGAATCGCCGTCTCAATGATCATCGCCTGCACGCCGCGGCGACCAAACGCATAGACCAGATCGCCGAAGATGCTCTGCTCGCGCCGCAGGCTGTCCTGACGCGCCAGGCTGTCCTTCTGCTTGCGCTCTAGGAAAGCGCAGTTATCGAGCCGGCTCTGGGCGAAGAGGCACTGATCGCGGGTCTCGTCGCGGCAGCGCTTCGCTTCCGAGAGCTCGGCATCCAGGTCCGCGAGTCGGGCTCTCTCGGCGGGCAGACCCTGCAAGTCCGCGCACAGCCGCTCGCGCAGCGCCTGTGCTGTTGCGCACTCCTCGTCGAGACGCCGCAGCGTGCCAGCGAGCTCGGCAATCTGCGCTTGCAGGTGCTCCGAGCTCAATCGTGCCTGCTCGAGCAGCTCGCGCTCGCGGTGAGCCGCGGACAGCTCGGAGGCGCGCTTGCGCAAGGCCTGGTGTCGCGCTTCGTCATAGACGACCGCGCGCAGCCGCTGTTCGGCCTCGGCCAGTTTTTGGCGTGCTTCCGGCGCGAATGCGTTGTCCTGGAGCAGCTTCTGTTGTCCTGACAGCTCGACCTGCAGCAGCGCGAGCTGCCGCTGTGACTCCGCGGCTAGCTGCAGCTGACCTTCGGACTCCACGACGCGGCGCTGCACGGCATCGCGGTCGACAAGCTGCTGCGCGAACTGGGCGAGCTGCGCCTCATCGCGCGTGACTCGGCCGTCGAGCTCACGGCACTCCGCCTCGTGCGCGCGGAACTGATCTCGCAGCTGCACGCCGCTCGCGCTGTACTCGTCGCGCAGCTGCTGCTTGTGCTCGGGGTCCATCGGCCGGCGGCACGTCGGGCAGGTCGACAGCTGCTCCAGCTCGTCCATGCGCTGCCGCAGCGCCAGCATCTCCTTCTTCAACTGGGTATTGACCGTGCGTTTTTCGGCCGCCACCTCACGCATGCTCGCGACGGTGGCCTGCAGTTGGCGGTGCTGCCCTTCCACTTGAGCGAGGGTGGATGCCTCTTGTTGCGCTCGGCGGAGGTCCACCTGCAGGCCCGAAGCCCGCTGCGCCACCTGCCGCACTTCGGCCAGGCGTCGCTCGCGCTGCGCGACCTCGCCCTCGAGTCGCGCCTGCTCCGCCGCCAGCGTCCGCACCGCGGCTTCACGGGCGCGTTCCAGCGGCAGGTAGCGCTGTTGTTTCTCGGACGCGAGGTCGAGGTCGGCTTTGACGGTGTCCAGCTCGGCGGCGGCGCGTTCGATCTCGGCGGCGCGGCCGATCACGATCGCCGCCTGGCCGTGTAGGGTGCGCACCTCCTGGAGTGCCGCGGTCACGCGCTGCCGCTCGACGCTCATCCGCTGCAGCCGAGCTTCCACTTCGTCGACTTGTTGCTGGATGACCTCCAGCGTCGCCACGCGCTCACGCACGAGCAGGCACGCGGCTTCGGCGCTGGCGGCACGCTCCTCGAGGGCGCCCAGCTCGGTGCGCAGGCGATCGTGCTCTGCCTGGTAGGTCGGCCGCCGGGCGATCTCCTGCTCCCAATCGGCTGCCAGTCGCCGCTCATCGGCTAGCCGCGATTCGCAATCTTTGAAGCGCTCCTTGGCGCGTGCTTCGAGCTCGTCGTAGTACCCCAGCTCGAGGATCTCGGACAGGATCCGCTTGCGTTCGGCGGGCGAGCTGGTGGTGAAGCTATCGGCGCGACCCTGCTGGATGAACGACGACGCCGTGAATGTCTCGTAGCTCATGCGCAGCGTGCGCTCGATCAGCCGCTCGGTCTCGGCTTGCGAGCGTTCGGTCAACGCGCGGTAGCCGTCGGGCGACATCACGAAGAAGTCCAGCAGCGAGCTGCCGTACTTGCCGCGGCGCTGGCGTTTGCGGATGACGCGGTACTGCTGGTCGTCGAGGTTGAACTCGAACTCGACCTCCATTTCCGACGCCCCGGCATGGATCAACTCGTCGACCGAGCGACCGCGGGCCTTGCCCCACAGTGCCCAGGTGATGGCGTCGAGCAGAGCCGACTTGCCGTGGCCGTTATCGCCGGTCAGCACCGCCACGTGGATGCCTTCGAAGCACAGTGGCTCGTGCACGTCCGTGTAGGACATGAAATTTCTCACGTTCAACGTGAGCGGAATCATTGGGGAGTGGGGAGTGAGGGGTGAGGAGTGAGGGACGCCATTCCGTCGATATCGTCATTCCCTAACTCCCAACTCCCAGCTCCCAACTCCCTCGCATAGCGCAAGAGCAATCCGCGCCGGTCGAGATCGACCTTCTGGTACTCGAGGTACATCGAGAGCGCATCGAGCGGCGCCGCGCGCTGGATCGCGGCGGCCGCGGCGCCCCAGCGGCTGCGTGGCCGCTGATGCGACGTCCGCTCGAAGGGCGTGACGAAATACGCACCCTTCAGGTGCGTCATGATCTCGTCGTCACGCAGCTCGGCGGCGCGCTCGGGCGGTACGTCGATGCGCAGCTTGACCACCGCGTCGCTCAGTCGCTCCGTGTGGTGAGCGATCGCCCGCACCACGTCCTGCGTTGCGTTGTCGGTCTCGACTTTGGCTTCGATGCTCAGGAACGGCCGCGCGTCGAGTTTTCTGAATTCCCACTCGGCGTGGCCTTTGGTTGGCAAGTCGACCAGCACCCAGCCTTTGTCCTCGTGCTCCTCGCCGAAATCGACGCGCTCGATGCTGCCGGCGTAGACCATCGGCGGCGAGGCGTAGTGCAGCACCTGGTGCTTGTGGATGTGCCCGAGCGCGACGTAGTCGACGTGCGGCAGATCGAACGTGCCCGGCTCGTACATCGGGTCATTGCCCATCGTGAGAAGCCGTTCGGCGCCGATCCTGGCGCCAAACAGGTGGGCGTGCCCCACGATGACCGCGGGCAGCCGCGGATCGAGCCCTTCGGCCTCCACGCGCAGTTTGTCCCGAGTGAGATCGATCATGGCCTGGTTCAGCTCGCTGAGCGTGGCGTTCTTGAATTCAGGCTGCGCCAGCACCGCGCTGCGCACTGTCCAGGGGAAGGCGATGAGCTGTAACGGGCCACCGCGGGTTTCGATGCGATGGGTGCCCAGAGTACGCGCGACCGTTACTTTTTCGATCTCCAACGCGCGAAAAATGTCGACGCTGGTTGCCCGGCCGGCCGAGAGCGGGATGTCGTGGTTGCCCGCCACGAGGATGGTGTGGATGCCTGCTGCCGCGAGGCGGCGGATGCGTGTGGCGAACTCGCGCTGGTGGGTGGGCGTCGGATCGCGCGTCTTGTAGATATCGCCCGCGACCACGACCGCGTCGACGTTTTCGGCGAGTGCGCCGTCGATTGCCTGATCGAGGGATCTCAGAAAATCGTGGAGGCGTTGATTGAGGCCGCTCTCGGGATTGACGCGCCCGTAGTTCTCCATGCCGATGTGGGTGTCGGCGAGATGGGCGATCTTCATGCGTCTTTCCCAAAAATTTCGTCGTAGCGGCTAGCACGGGCCGCGATCACCGCGGGACCATCGGCTCCGATGGCGGCGTAGAACGTCGTGTCGTACTTGCGGGTGCGGATCATCATCGGCATCGGCACGGCGTGGCCCAGCAGCAGCGCTTGCTCGCGCGAGTCGAGGGTCGCCAGAACGGTGCGCAGATGGGAGCCACCGCTGACCCCGGTGAAGATCGCGTCGATGTCGCGTTCGTCGTTCAACTGGCAGGTCATGCGCGTGCCGATCTGCGACAGCACTTCGGCATCGATACCGCTCGGGCGCTGATCGACCACCAGCAGGGTGACGTAGAACTTGCGCAATTCGCGGGCGATGGTGCCGAAGGTGGTCTGGCGCGCGGCATCGGCGTTGAGGAACTTGTGCGCTTCCTCGATGGTGATCATGAGCGGGCGCGGCCGGTCGCTCTCATTTTTCGTTGCCCAGTAGTTCTCGGTGCGGGTGACCCACAGGTCGTGCAGCCGGCGCGTGATCAGGTTGGTGGCGAGGATGTAGGACAGCAGCGAGCGCTCACGTCCGAACTCGAGCACCACGTGCTGCCCACGCTCGAGCTGCGCGATGAGCTCGTCCAGCGTTGAGCGCTTGAGCGAGCGTTCGACGAAGGGGAGTCGGTCGATCAGCCGCAGCTTGCTCCGTAAAGCCGAGAGCGAGTTGATGTTGCCGCCGTGCTTGGCCGCGAACTCGGCGACAGCATCGCCATCCATGTCCAGGAGCTGCGCGGCCCAATCATCGCCCAGCTTGTCTTCGCACAGCGCCGCCGATTCGACTGCCGTGCGGTGCAGCTTGAGCTCGTCCTGCAGCAGCGTAATGTCGCCGACCGACAGCTCGCGCAACGCGATCTTGATCTCACCGGCAGGCCGGACACCGCGCCCGCGCGACGACTCCATGTCCAGTGTGTAGACGGCGACTCGGCTCCCGAACAGCTGCGATAGCCCTTTGACCTCGACGCCCTCCTCGTTCTTGGCGCTCCAGCCGTACTCGGAGTGCATGTCGAAGATCAGATTGACGGCCGCCTGAGCCTTGATCACCCCGCACAGGATCAGGCGCGTCAGAAAACTCTTGCCGGTGCCGGACTTGCCGAAGATGCCGTTGGAGCGCTCGACGAAGCGGCGCAGGTCGAGACACACGGGCACGTCCATATCGATGGGCTGGCCGACCTGGAAGTGGTTGCGGCCATCGTCTTTGCCGAACACCCGCTCGAAGTCTTGTGTGGTCGCCTCGGAGACGCTGGAGAAGTGGGGTGGGATGCTGCGCGCGGGTCGCGGCACCAGGTCAGCTTCATCAAGGACCGAATCGAGGACTGGATTCGCCAGCATCAGCTCGGGCTTGAGCTTGACGATCGCGTAGGTGGTGGTCCCGCTCAGCACCTGGCGCAGGAACACGTCGACCGCGCCGGGATCGCCGGGTGGATCGCGCAGCACATCCATGTTGGCGGCGTCGAGCTGCACGTCGGTGACGAGGCAGAAGTACTCGTATTTCTGACCCACGATTTTCACGAATTTGCCCAGCCGCACGTCTTCGATCGCGACCGTCGGATCGAGGCGCGCCGCCAGCCCTTCTGAGAGCGAACCCGCGACCAGCAGGCCCAGCCTGGTCATACGCGCACCTCGAGCGGAGCGACGCAGCGTTTGACGATCGCCGTCAGGCGCGGGTAGTCGCCGTGTAGCAATTGCGCGAGCTCCCGCCCGGCGTGCTCGAGGAAGCGCTGCGGCTCACCGCGCTGGCTCGCGGTCATTCGAATGTTGGCGGCCAGCAGCTCGTCGGTGGGCACCTCGACACCGCTCAGGAGGGTGCCGAGATAGTCGAGGCCGGCGTCGGTGAAGGTGCGCACCGCCGCGGGCGTACACGGGACTACGGAATAGTGCAGCCGCGCTGGCCGGGGAGGCAGGAATTGGTAGACGCTGCCGCTCTCCGCAAAGCCCACCACGAGCGCTTTGAAGGTCGTTCGGAGGACCAGCGGCAGGTCCGGGTTTTCCTGGTAGATCAGCTCATCGCGGACCTCGTCGTGGCCGCGCATGATGGCCCGCGCGCCTGGATCGATGCCGCCCGTTTGAACGCGCGCCACAACGCCGACGATGGTCAGGCCCTCGTCGGTGGCGACCTGGACGAAAGCGCCGAATGGCGGCGCCGCGTCCAGTTTGCGGGCCTGCGCCAGGAACTCGGTGGTCGACGACTCGATGACCTCACCCTGGAGTTCGGTGGCGCTGTGCTGCAGCCCGTTGCTCGACGTCATACCGTGCGGACCTGCTTGCGGTGCAGCTTGGCACTCGGCTTCGCGAGCACGCCGCGCCGGGCGAGCTCCTGCCGCACGAGTGTGTCCAGCACCGTCCTGTCTGAGAGCGAGATCACGGCGCGATCGTCGGCTCTCGCCAGAACAGCCGGGTAGCCGAAGCCTTTCTGAAGCTGGTCGACCAGCACGGCGTGGAGGTTGTTCATGTGCTGCTGGTCGCGGGCGACCCATTCGGGCACTTCGACACGTGCGATCTCCTCGCCCGTTTGCAGGAGGAAAAAGTACGCCCGATGCGGACCGAAGTAGGGGTCGTGCACGTTCGAGCGCACGCGGAACAGCCCCGAGCGCTCCCACCGCCGCAGGCCCTGACCGAGCAGGTGCGCGTCCGACAACCCGCGCAGCGCGCAGGCGTGCGCACCAAGGCAGACGTCACACGCGAGCGGTGTCCCGCCACACACGGCGCGGAACAGATTCACGAGATCGATCCCGCGCGATCTGCTGGCGTACGCGGCGACGGCTACGCCGGCCTGGCGCATGCGTTCGATCTGCTGCACGTAGTCGGAGTAGAAGCGGGCTCTGAGAAAATCGCGCGGCCGCTCCTCCAGCACCGAGAACAGCAACGTCCCATCGACGAGCGCCATCGTGGGCGCATCGCCTGCCTCCTGCTCCGCGAGATCGGCGAGCGCGCGCAGCTCTTCGACCGTGCGCAGGGCGTCGAGATGGCGATCGCGCATAGGCACCTGCCGCCGTGGGTCGCGCGGGTCGACGATGAACAGGTCGTCGTCGGTGTACCCGAGGCTCGTCACGCTCCGTAGCTCTACGGCGCGGCCAGGCTGGCCGTAAGGGATCGCCACGCGGCCGACATTGATCAGGAAAAAGTCGCCGCTGCCGCCGTGGCGATCGGGGTCGATCTCCGCGCCGTCGGTCGCCAGCGCGGTATACGCCGCCAGCGGTGGGGGCGCCGGAATGTGCTCGTCTAGCGGCCCGGTGGGAACCGCGACTCGTTCCCGCACCTGCTCGGCGAGCTCGGCCAGCTCCTGCCAGCGATCTCGGTAGGCAGCGAGCATGGCTTCCAGCAGTGACAGCCGCCGATGCTGGTCCGCGCGGCGGTCCGCCAGCAGCTCGCCCATCTGGCGGACCTGGGTGCTGACCTCGAGCAGATCCAGCGGCATGGTCTCAGGCGGTCGCCTCGTCCGCGTCTGGGTCGGTAGTACGCCAGCCACGCAGCGAGCCGACCTCGCTCAGGTGTCGCACGTCGGACAGCTCGATCAGCCGCAGTCCATGGCCAGCCGTCCATTCGAGTCGCGAGATCTGGCAGTTGTCGAGCCGCTCCTCGAGCCACAGGTCCTGAACCGAGCGGCCCATGCCGAGCACCAGGATGGCCTGGCCAATGGCGCCATGGGTGATCACGACCACGGTCTGGCCCAGGTGGCGCGGCATCGACTCGGTAAAGAAGGCCAACGCCCGCTCCTGGGCCTGCGGCAGCGTCTCGCCACCGGGCAAGCGCACGCTCCACGGGCGCGTTGCCCAGGCCTCGCGCATCTCGCCGAAGCGCTGATCGATCTGCGCGCGGTTCAGCCCTGTCCATTCGCCGACATGGATCTCGCGCAGCCGTTTGTCCGCGATGACCTCGAGTCCGTGCGCGAGCGCCACCTCGCGCGCGGTATCCATCGACCGCCCGAGATCGCTGCTGTACACCGCAGCGATGGCCTCATCGCGCAGCGCGAGCGCCAGCTGCCGCGCCTGCGCCAGCCCGCGCTCAGTCAGCGCGGAGTCCGACTGGCCCTGCCAGCGCCCCTCGACGTTGAACACCGTCTCCCCGTGTCGCGCCAGCAGGACCCGAACAGGTGTTCCAGTCATCCGCTGCCAGTATAGGTCAGCGACTGGCTCAGTACAGCACCCGGTTATCGCCGACGCGGCGGGTGATCTTGTGCTCGTCGGTGTAGCCGACGATGGCCAGCACGTACTTGCGCGAGGCGTCCAGCAGGTCGCGAATCTGCGCTACCGTGCGCGGGCCGTGTTCCGCGATGTCCGACCGTATGCGCGCCACGATCGCTGACAGCGTCTCCGCGTCGTAGAGCATCCCGGCGGCCACCTCCACGAGCACACCGCGCGCGACCAGCGCATCGATCAACTCGGGCGAGACCCGCAGCGTGGTCTGCAGATCCGCGCGGTCGGGCGGAGCGATCCCGGCCTCGCGCAACACGTCCAGCACTTGCGAAACCTGGCGCTCCTGCTCGGGCGTGAACGTGACCGAATGCGTCGCAAGTCGCACGAACGGCCCGTCCTCGGCGGCGGTGCCCTGCGCCGTCAGCCGCTCGAGCACGCGCACGAACAGCCGCGGAGCCGCGCCCAACCGCGTCCGAAGCTCCTCTTTGGGCAGTCCCCGCCGCAATGGGTAGCCGCGATGAAAATTGGCCAGCAGGTCCGAAACCCGCTCGGTAAGACTCTGCCAGCCGGCAGTCGACACGACGTAGCTGCGGTTATCGAGATGGCCATTGGCGTGGTCGAGCAGCAGAGCGCTCTGTTGCTGCATGAGCTCCGCGAGCGCGGCGCGCGCGACATCCGCCGGCAAGCCCGAGCGGCGGGTGAGGCTCTCGACGTCGGTCGGCTCACGCGAGCGCAATTGCTCGAGCAGGATCTCGTCGGGCGTCCCGCGCGCGAGCACTGCCAGCTGCTGCAGGACGGTAGGCTGCCGCCGGCGGTGGCGTCGGGCGTGCGGCTCGACGACTCGCCCTCCAGCCACGGTCATGCTCGGCGACGGCAGGCGCAGGATGAACAGATCGCCGCGCACCAGGGCGACCTCATCCTGCAGGCGTAGCTGCACCCACGCCTCCTGGCCTGGCTCGAGCTCATCCCGATCGAGCAGCGCCACTTTGGCCAACGTCTCGGCCGCGCCAGTGTGAAAGGTGACCTCGGTGTTGTGGCGAATGGGCCGCGTATCGGCAAGCAACCGCAGCTGGGCATCGAGCGCGCGCGTCGGCCGCAGGCTGTGCGGTGCGCTCAGCACCTGGCCACGACGCAAGTCCTCGACCGCCACACCGCCGAGGTTCACCGCCGTGCGCGTGCCCGCCGGCACGACTTCTAACTTCTTCTTGTGACTCTGTAAACCGCGCACGCGAGCATGGATCCCGCCCGGCTGCACTTCCAGCTCTTGCCCGACCCGCAGCTCACCGTCGATCAGCGTGCCCGTCACGACGGTGCCGAACCCCGAGACGGTGAACACCCGATCGATCGGCAAGCGTGGTCGACCGGTGTTGGGTCGCGTGCGTTCGTGCTGCAGGAGCTCCTGCACGACTTCGAGCAGCTGGTCGAGCCCGTCGCGTGTCACAGCGGAGCACGGCACGATCGGCGCCCCGTGCAGCGCGCTGCCCTTCAGAAAATCCTCAACGTCGGCGGTAACGAGCTCGAGCCATTCGTCGTCCACGAGGTCCCGCTTGGTCAGCGCCACCGCGGCGCTGGAGATGCCGAGCAGGTCGAGAATGGCGACGTGCTCGCGGGTCTGCGGCATCACCCCTTCATCGGCTGCCACCACGAGCAGCGCGATGTCGATGCCGCCCACGCCGGCCAGCATGTTGTGGATGAAGCGCTCGTGACCCGGCACGTCCACGATCGAGACCTCGTCGCCGCTAGGCATCTTCAGCCAGGCGAAGCCGAGGTCAATCGTCATGCCACGCTCCTTCTCCTCCTGGAGGCGGTCGGGATCGATACCGGTCAGTGCCTGGATGAGCGTGGACTTGCCGTGATCCACATGGCCGGCCGTGCCGATGACCCTCATCGCACGCTTCGCACGGCCGCTTCCAGCACGGTGTCCTGCTCGGGCAACACGGTGCGCAGGTCGAGCAGCACGTGCTCGTCCTCGATCCGACCGATGACTGGCGGCTGCGCCCGCCGCAGCGCGGCAGACAGCTCATCCGCGGGGCCCGTCAGCGCGACCGCCCAGCTCGTCTGGGTCTGGCCGGGCAGCGACCCACCGCCGATCGCCGAGCGAGTCTCCCTTGCAGCCGCCGGGAGCCGCTGCGCCAGGTTGCTCGCGCGCTCCCGCAATGACTCCGCTGAGGCAGCGAGCATGCGCCATACGGGCACCTCGCGCTCGGCCTCGCCGCGCACGTAGTGCGCGAGTGTTGCGCCCAGCGCTGCGAGGGTCAGTTTGTCGGGTCGGATCGCCCGCATCAGCGGGTGCCGCCGCAGGGCGGCGATCGCGGCCGCGCGACCGACGATGATGCCCGCTTGCGGGCCGCCCAGCAGCTTGTCACCCGAGAAGCACACCAGGTCCGCGCCGGCCGCCACGCTGTCTTGCACCATCGGCTCCTGCGCGAGCCCAAATTGGGACGTATCCAGCAACGTGCCCGAGCCGAGATCGTCTACCAGCCGCACGTCGTGCTTGCCCGCGACCTCGACCAGCTCGGCCAGCGACGGCTGATGCACGAAGCCCACCTGCAGGAAGTTGGACGCGTGCACACGCAGCAGGACCGCCGTGCGCTCAGTGATTGCCGCGGCATAGTCGGCGGCGTAGGTGCGATTGGTGGTGCCGACCTCGATCAGCTCGACGCCTGACTGCCGCATCACGTCGGGGATGCGGAAACCACCACCAATCTCGATCAGCTGACCGCGGGAAATGATCGCCTGGCGGCCTTGAGCCAGCGCGGACAGGATCAGCAGCACCGCCGCGGCGTTGTTGTTGGTGACCAATGCGTCCTCGGCGCCCGTGAGCCGCCGCAGCAGGTCGGTGACGAGCGCGTGGCGCGAGCCGCGCTCGCCCGCGTCGAGGTCGTATTCGAGGTTGGTGTAGCCCTCGCCCGCCGTGCGCGCCGCCTCCAACGCGGCGGGGCTGAGCGGCGCCCGTCCCAGGTTGGTGTGGATCACCACACCGGTGGCGTTGATGACCGGCCGCAGGCGCAGCTCGCTCGCGTGCTCCACCCGCTGCGCGACGAGCGCCGGCAACTCTTCGAGCGTGTGCGCCCAGCCACCATCGCGTGCGGCCTGTCGCGCCTCGTCGAGCACCTCGCGTGCAGCCTGCAACGCCAGCGCCCGCGGCAATTCGCGCAATCGCGGATGCTGCAGGAGCCGATCGATGCTGGGCAGGTCGCGCGGCGTCAGTTCCACCAGGCATCGGATTCTAATTGGGCTACTATCTGCGGGCTATGGCGGTCACGGTGGATGCGCTCGCCGAGGCGGCCGCCATGGCCGCCGAGTTCCGCGTCGACGCGGCCGAGCGCGACCTGGCCGCCGGCACGCCGTGGCCGCAGCGCGACCGCCTTCGCGCCAGCGGTTTGCTGAAGCTGATGATCCCCAGCCAGTACGGCGGCCTCGGCTCGGATTGGCCAACCACCCTGCGGACGATTCGTGAGATCGCCACCGCCGATGGCGCGCTGGCGCACCTGTACGGCTATCACCACCTGGGCCTGGTAACCCCGCACCTGCTCGGCACTTTGGAGCAGCGCGCGCGGTGGTACGAACAGACCGCCCGCGAAGCGCTGATGTGGGGCAACGCGCTCAATCCGCTCGATCCGCGCACCACCCTGAAGCCCGCGACCGATGGCGGCTCACTGCTCAACGGAGCAAAGTCGTTCTGCACCGGTGCGCAGGGCTCGGATCTGCTGCTGGTATCGGCGACCGCGGCGGGCGTCGTGCAGCTGCAGGTCGCGGTGTTGCCCACCCGCCGTGACGGCATCACGGTTCACGATGACTGGGCGAATATGGGTCAGCGGCAGACCGACAGCGGCAGCGTCTCGTTTGTCGATGTGCTCGTGCAGCCGGATGACGTGTTGGGCCCGCCCGGTGCCGGAGGGAGCGTGTGGGCGAGCCTGCGGCCGTGCGTCACCCAGTCCATCCTGAGCAATATCTTTCTGGGCGTCGCCCAGGGCGCCTTCGACGAGGCTGCCGCCTACACACGGGCTCTGGGAAAGCCGTTCTTCGGCTCGATTGCCGAGCGGGCCACGGACGACCCGTACACACTCCTGCACTACGGTGAGATGCAGGCGCAGCTGGCCGCGACGACGTGCCTGCTCGATGCCACCGCTCAGCGACTACAGGCGGCCTGGGAACGCGAGGACGCGCTGACAGCCGAGGAACGCGGCGCATGCTCGGCCGCGGTCGCCACCGGCAAAGTCGCGGCTGGCAAGGCCGCGTTGGAGATCACCAGTCGAATCTTCGAAGTAATGGGCGCGCGCGCCACCAGTGAGCGCTATCGGTTCGACCGCTTCTGGCGGAACGTCCGCACGCTCACGCTCCACGACCCGCTGGACTATAAGGCGCGCGAAGTGGGCGACTGGGTACTGAACGGCCGAGCGCCAGTACCCAGCCACTATTCGTAACCATCACCGCGAGCACGAGCAGCGCGGCCGCGCCCGAAGTCAGCAGGCCCAGCCGCACTGACTCCGGCCAGTAGGTGAACTCAACAGTCCAGTTGCCTGCCGCCGGGAGGTGGACGGTGCGGAGGACCGAATACGCGCGGAATACCTGCAGGTCGATGCTCGGTTGGTCGGCGCTCACCGCGCGTGCGTGCCAGCCCGGGCCCCAGCTATCGGCCAGGACCAGCCACGCCGGTCCGTCGACGTGCACGTCGAGGGTGATGTCGTTGTAGCCATAGTGCTGAACCTGGCTCGTGCCGTGACCCGCGCTGGCCAGCGCCGCATCCCCGGGGTCGCGTTCCAGATAGACCACGTCGCGTGCATCGGTGTGCTCCAGCGGCTGCTCGCCGGGCGGGACCACCCGGGCAACGGGCGCCACCCACGAGCGCGGCAGCACCGTCATGTTCTGGTAGGCAGCGATATGTCCGTCACGATAGATCTCGACAAAACTCGGGTTGCTGATGCGCTGCTCGGTAAGCACGTACTTCACGTTGAGCATGCCCAGCATGACGTTGTCGAGCACATTCGGGTCGTACACGGGCGCGATGCGGTTGAAGGCCAGGCTGTCGATCGGCAGGCCCATGCGGCGGGTGAACTCGGCGTACCAGCGCGGCACGATCGAGTCGTAGCCGCGGGCGTCCTGCCAGCCGTAGTACATCGCGGCGTTGGCCAGAAAGGTCTTCTCTTCGCCGCGTTCGAAGGTGGTGAAGCGCCACGGTTCACCGTGTTGCTCACGCTGCTCGATCGCCTGTACCACGGGTGGTTTGTTGGCCTGCGGCGCGAGCGAGGTGTCGCTCGCGGGCAGAAAACGGCCGTGCACTGAGTACAGGTCGAGCACGACCAGCGCGCAGGCGGCCGCGGTTGCGAGTCGCTCGTTGCGACGGAGGCCGAGGAGCACCACGCCACCAAGCAGCGCGACGAGCCCCAGTCGCAGCAGGCCCTGCGCCTCGTAGCCCCAGAACATGTTCGGTGTGCTCAGTACTTGCGGCAAGGTGCGATAGGCGATCCCGAATGCTCGCTCGGCCCACGGTGGGTCGGTCACGAACCGCTGCGCCAGTTTCAAGAACGGCTCCGGCCACGCGATGCTCAGGGCTACCGCTGCCACGGTGAGCGCGCCGACAGTGATGCCGACCACCGCTGGTGCGCGCAGTGGCCGCCGCAGGAGCGAGTCCATGCCCAGCCCGGCCAGCATGCTGATCGTGAGGCTGAACGGCAGGATCCATCGAAACGGGCTACGCAGCTGGGTGAAGCCCGGGACTCCCTGCATCAGCAGGTACAGCGGGCTGCCGAGCACAAACAGCAGCGACACCAGTCCGAGCACGCCGAAGATCAGCGCCACGGCGCGCCGACCGCGCAGCAGTCCGACAACCGCCAGCAGCCAGGTCAGCACGCCGAGGTACTGGCCAGCCTCGACGTAGTTCTTGGCGCCCCAGAAGAGCGGGCCGCTGTCGCGCCACGTCCACGACCAGATGTCCAGCCACTGGCGGTGGGTCGGGTTGCCGAACAGGTCGGGCAGCACGAACGTCCAGAGCTGGGGCAGCGGCCACGCGAACGCCGCCAGATCGGTCGCGCTCCGCGCGCCGATACGGGCGTTGTTGCCGACCGCCTCGAGCGTCGGTAGCAGCTGGATTGCCGCGAGCGCCGCCCCGACCACGATCAAACTCGCGATCTGCACGCCCGCCCACATTGCCGACCTGGGTGCGGATCGACCGACCATCGCCAGCCGCGCGAGCCCGTAGGCGCCCATCATCAGCAGGGCGTACATGCTGATCTCAGGATGGCCGGCGAGGAATTGTGTGCCCACCGCCAGCGCGCCGCCGATCCACAACGAGCGACTTGCTCGACCGCGCTGCACGATGCGCTCGACGATCGCCAACAAGATGGGGATCCAGGCCGCGACACCGATAACCTGGGGAAAGGTCGCGCTGGTGATGAACGCGCCGCTGAACATGAACGCGAGCGCCGCCAGCAGTGCCGCCGGCCGTCGCAATTCCAGCAGTCGCCCGAAGACGTACGTTCCAAGGCCCGCCAGCGAAACGTGGATGGCCGTGTACCACGCGAAGGCCTCGGCCAGCGGCATCCAGTACAGGACCAGGTCGAGCGGGTACAGGACGCTGCCCTGCGCGTCGGCGAGGAACGGTGCGCCGGCGAGGATCTGCGGGTTCCAGAGCGGCATCTCGCCACTCATGAAAGAGCGTCTGGCGTGCAGCTCCCAGACGGCGTTTTCCAGCACCAGGTCGCTGACCAGCGGGTTGTACGGGACCACGTCGGGCCGCATGCTGTGCCAGGGCTCGAAAGCGTATAGATTGTCGTAGGGCAGCAGCGTCTTGCCGCTGAGGCCGGGCCACAGCACCTGGTTGAACCACACAACCGGCAGGACCAGCAGGAGTGCAATGATTGCCAGGTCGATGCGCTGGCGTGCGATCAAAACAGCACCTGCTGCGGCCACCTGTGCTTGGGATCGACCGCTTCGAGGTTGAGTCGCTCGCACAACATGCGCAGCGACGTCGGGGCGTGACCCGCGAACTCGTTGGACATGTAGCCGTAGACCGTCGCGACGCCTTCGGGCAGCGTTCGGAGCAGGTCAGCCCACCAGTCGAGCGCGGTGGAACGGTCGTATTGAATCTCGGACCAGTTGCGCATCGGCAGGCCCGAGCGGTTCCAGCGCACGTACGTGAAATCCGCCGTGAACAGCACGCTCCTGGCATTGAGCTGGTCGCCGTCGACCAGGACCCACGCCACGTTCCGCTGTCGGAGCAGCTCTTCCGTGCGATCGTCAGCCCAGGCAGGGTGCCGCAGCTCAAGCGCGACGTGGTGGTGGCCTGTTGCGATCAGATCCAGGAAGCCGCTCAGCGCGCGGCGGCCGTCTGCCGAGGGCTCGAAGCTGGGCGGTAGCTGCACCAGCAGCGGCCCGCACTTGTCCTGGAGCTGGTCGGCCACGTGCAACAGCGCCAGTGTCTTCGCCTCCGCGGCGGGCAGCTCGAGCCGCAGGTCATGCGTGATCTCGCGCGGAACCTTCAGCGCGAAGCTGAACCCCGCGGGGGTCTTTTCGTACCACGTGCGAAGCGTGGTGTCAGTCGGGAGTCCGTGGAAGGTCGCATTGACCTCGACCGTATCGAACACCTGCCCGTAAAAGCCGAGCGCCTCCGCTTGTGGCATTCGCGGCGGGTAGAACGTCGCCAGCCAGTCAGGGAAGTAGGTCCAGCTCTGGGTGCCGAGACGGTAGGAGCGAATGCCCCCGAGGGTATCGCTCTTGCCGGATGGCTCGGGGGTGGTCGTGGCGGTCACCGCACCGTTCCCTGGCGCGACCCAGCGCGGCGCCGACCTGCTGCGCCTGGACCCGAGCACGGGCGACGTGTCGCCGCTGCTGCAGCGAGCCGAGCCGCGCGAATCGCTGAACATGCCGGCGTGGTGGCCCGACCGCCAGACGCTGCTGTTCGAGCGCCAGGACCTGGGCGGCCAGCCGGTCGGGGCACCGGGCCAGGAGGTGCCGCGCTATCCGTCGCGCATCGAGCGCGTGCTCGCCGACGGCAGCGGGCGCGGCCTCCTGATCGGCGAAGGCGACAGCCGGATGCCGCGCCAGATCGGACGCGGGTCGTTTACGCGCGCACGACGAACCAGGGCGCGTCGATGCTCGTGTGGAGCCAGGCTGATGGCGAGATCCAGACACTCGTGCCCGAAGGACGCTGCGCCGATGTGGCGTACCCGCGCTTCTCGCCTGGCTCCGATCAGGTGGCGTTCATGGCGCCGCAGTCGGGCATCGGCTCGAGTGTGCCGTCGCTGCTCGGCCGCTGGTTTACGCCGGCGGTCGCGTATGCGCACGGCATTCCCTGGGATGCGTGGGTGGTGAACGTCGATGGCAGCAACCTGCACCGCGCCGGCGAGACGGCCGCCGATGAGCCGTCGGAGTCGTGGTCCCCCGACGGCGCGTCGTTGTTCGTGTACAGCGGCACGGGGTCCTTTGTGGTCGATGCCCACACTGGTGGATTGGCGCCCCTGCCATTCGTGCAGGGCTACGGTCCAACGGTGTGGCTCGCGGCCGCGCCGTAGGGCTAGGGCCGCGCGTCGTGTTGTAGTGGTGCTGACGCCCGCGGCGGGCTCGCTGGGCTCGGTGGCTGCGCGGGTTGGTTCACAGTGGCAGGTGGCCGCGGCGGCAGGCTCGCGGGCGCCGGCTGTTGTGCCTGGGGCGGTCCGCTGGACCGCGGCGATTGCTGGGGCGGGCCCACTTGGCGCGATGGTTGCTCAACCGGCGTCGACTGCCGCGGCGTGGCGGGAGGGTTGGGGGGTTGCCGTGGCGGCTCAGCCGCGGGTGGTCGGACTTCTGCCGGCTTGCCGGCTGTGGGTGTGTTTTTCGGCTCGGGCCCCACGGCGGGTTTCGTCGGATCGGCTGGCGGCGAAGGATGGGCCGGCGCCGGGTTCTGGCCAGGCGGCCCTCCCGCGTCCCGCGCGCTTGCTGGGGGACCATTGCCGGCAGCTTCCGGCTGGCGCCCCTGGCTACCGGGGGCGTTACTGCCCGGTGCCTGGCCGGCCGCCAATCCGCTGTCGGCCGGCGGCTGCTTCAACGGCGGCTCGATCGACTGCGAGTTGCCGGGGTGTCCGTCGTCGGGATGTGAATTGCTGGCAAGCGCCTCGTCGCCGTGCCCGTGATTGATGGGCGGCGGGTCCTCTTGCGCATCGCTTGGCGTCGGCTCGGGATCGTCTCGGACTGGCGGGGCCGCCGAGTCGGATGGCGAGCTCGCCGGCTGTGGCCGTTCGGTTCGCGTGCCTGACTGCTCGGCTGCCCTCCTGGCGACCGGTGTGGGGCTAGCTGGGTCGGCTGTGGCGGCATCTGCTGGCTGCGGGTTCGCGGCGGTCATCATCGGGATGGTTGGTTCGCTTGTCGGTGTCGAGGGTGCGCTGGTCGGCGCGGCGGCGGTGGGCGACGGCGTGGCGATGACAGGAGCAGGCGCCGTGGCCGGTTGGTCCGCCGGCAACATGAGCACGACTGATGTAGCTGTCAGGACGGGAGTTGCCACCTGTACTACCCGCGGTACTTCGACCACCGGCGCGCGACTGGCGTCCGCGACCCAGACGGATGAGGCCGCTGCTCCGACAGCCACAATCACCGCGGCGAGCGCGCTCACCGCGATAGGCACGGTGCCAACCGCTCCCAGCGCACTCGCGCCAACCGTTGCCGTGCCCACCGCGGCGGCGCCAGCGCCCGTAAGCGCGATCGTGCCAGCACCCGCCGCGCTGCCGGCGCCAACAGCGGCTGACGCGCCGAGCAGCGCGCTCACCTTCGCCACGGCCGCGGGGTTCAGCATGGGTAGCAGCGAGTACAGCCGCGAGGTCGCGCGCAGCTCGCGGGCGGCAATCTGGCACGTTGGACATCCGCGCAAGTGATCAGCCACCTGCTCGTGCTCACGCTGTTCGAGCTCGCTGTCGATTGACGCTGAGAGTTGGACGAGGATGGCTCGACAGGTCCCATCGCTGCTGGCCGGCATTTCCCCGACCCCGGCGTAGGCGCGACGGAATCCCTGGCGGGCGCGGAACAGCAGCGTCTCGACCGCGGCGAGAGTGATATGCAGCGCGTCCGCAATCTCGGCATACCTCATCCCGTGCATCTCCCGCAGTGCCAGGGCGAGGCGCTGCTGGGGCGGCAATGCAAGCGCCGCCCGCCAGACGTCGACGCGGAGCTCGTGTAGCTCGAGCGCGCCGGCCGGGGCGGTCAGCCGATCCGGATCGGGTAGCGCGCTCCAGTCCGTGGCTGGATCTTCGTTGAGGGATGCCCGACGGCCACGTCGCCGCAGCTCGTCGAGTGTGATGTTGGCCGCGATTCGCAGGAGCCAGCCGCCGACCGCGTGCGGTTGGCGGAGATCATCTAGATGCGGCAGCGCCTGCGCGAACGTTTGTTGGGCGACGTCCTCCGCATCTTCGCGGCGCCCCAGCGTGCGGTACGCCAGGTTGTAAACGGCGGCGTAAAAGCGGTCGACGAGCTCCTCGGGGCACATTCGGCGGTAGCTTTCGAAGATAGCGCGCGACGGTCCCGCATGGGGCCAGTGGACGGCGCACAGTCCGTTGAGTTTCGGTTGAGCCAGCGGTCAGCTGCCCGCGCAAGGAATCGGGCCTGCCCGCGTCTTGAACGGTTAGAGACCCCATGTATTACCAGCTGTTGAAGAATGCCCTGCCTCGGGACGCCGAGCTGCAGTGCGCCGTGTGCGACTGCACGGCCGAGCATCGCCTGCTCGTACCACCCGTTGTGCTGCTGCGAACGCCGCGCGCACCGATCGCTGTGCCACCGGAACGACGCGGCCTGTGCCACGAGTGTGGACGTGGTCGGCACACCCTGTCATTTGTCGCGGACGAAGAGATCACGCGGTTGCGGCGCGTCTCGCAGTTACACCCAGCTTCACCGGAGCTCGTGGGCTAGCGGACCGAGCACGGCAAGGCGGCCGCTGGGGGCAACGGCCGCCTGCCAGGCGTTTGCGCGTCCGGGCTACGGTGCCAGGAACGCCTGCTGCACAGAGCTCGGCACGGCCACGCCATTGACCGACGTGGTGTACGTGTAGGTCACGGTAGCTGGGTTGGGCGTCGGCGAGCCCACCACGGTATGTGGATCGACCTTGACCGCCAGGATGAACACCTGGTTCGCGGTTGCCCCGTTGATCGTGAACGTGGACGTCCCGGCCGCGTCCGTGCTCCCGCTGAAGTTCTGGTACGTGCCACAGGAGGCCGTAAACAGCTGCAGCTGGGCGGCACCCAACGGCGGTGTGGTGCCGTTCTCGGTCTGCGAGACCGTCACGGTAAACGTTCCGCTGACAGGCGCGGTGACCTTTGTGTAGTAGAAGACAACACCTGGCGAAACGTTGTTGATCGCGCCGTTCTTGAGGTTGTAATCGAACGTGTTCTCGACCCCCGCTGTCCCGGCCGCGAACTGCTGACAGGTGGTTTGCGTTGGGGCAAACTGCGCCGTCGGCGCGCACGTCACGGTGATCGTCGCGCTCGACGTGTTGTTGCCGCTGTCGGAGTCGTTGCTAGCCGAGACCTGCGCGGTGTTGGGCAGCTCGCCACATGTACTCGCCGGGGTCGTCCCGGAGACGGTGACCGTGCGTGTCGCGCCCGCCGCCAACGTGCCGAAGTTGCAGGTCAACGTGCCGCCGCCGGCGACTGTACCGGCGCAGCCCGCGGCGACCGCGTCAGCACCGCTGACTGTCCACGTCACGCCGCTCGGCAGCGTGTCGGTCAGCACGACGTTGGAAGCCGAGCTCGGCCCGAGGCTCGAAACCACGATCGAGAATGACGCCGTCTGACCTGCCTGGATCGAGCTCGCCGCGGCAGTCTTCTTGACCGCGACATCAGCCCGGCAGTCAACGATGGTGGCGGTGACAGCCAGTTCGGAGAACTTGGTCAAGGACGCGCCGGAGGCTTGGACGCCGTCGGCACTGTAGATGATCGTGCCGCTGAACGGCCCAGCCGCACTGGCATTGAGGAGTACGGTCGAGCCGAGGCTACTGCTCAGCGTGCCATCGGGCAGGCTGGTCCAGTTGCCTGGCAGCACGATCGAGCCAGGTGCATTGATCGTGGCGCTGAGGCCACCGCCGCTGGAGCTCGCCCCGAGCGCGACTGTCGAACCGTCGGCAAAGATAAAGAACGTGCCGTCGGGGTGGCTGCGCGCGCCGATTGCCAGCGATACCGGTGCCGACTTGCTGCTGCCAGCACACACCGTTCCGAGATCGAGCGCGAATTTCTCTCCGCCTGGATCGAGCGTGACCACGGTCACGCCGCTGCCCGAGACATTCACGAAGTCCGCGAACGCCGTTAGCGGCACCAGCGCCGCGATGGCTCCGATCAGCGTACTACGCAACCAGCGACTGTTCACGAACGGCACGAAACCGTGCTCCTGATGGGTCACTCGAAAGACCTCCACGCCAGATGCGGCGTGCGCACCAGCAAAGGTGCTAGCCGCGTCCGGCGTGTCCACCAGTTGTTGCGGGCAGGTTGATTCCTGGTTGAGCGAGGGCCGGCCGCGGGCGGTGGTCAGCGAATCTTGACGTCGGGTTCGCGGCGAATGACCTCCGCGTAGGCGCCGCGTAGCGGCTCGAACCAGTGCTGGTAATCGAGCACGTTGGTCGAGTCGATCCACTGGGAAATGCCGCCCGCGTGGCGCGGCATGCGCTTGATCTCCTCGTCCTGGATACGCGCTTCCAGCGCATTGCTGAAGCGATCGCCGTGGATCACCATGAAGGGTCGCCCGAAGAACGGCGAAACCTGCGACGGCAACGGCTCGGTAATGCCCAGCTCGTTGTGCATCGCTGCCACGGTCTCATAGGCGCTTGAGAGGTGACGCTCACGTTCGGGCCACGAGTTTGCCGCGAGCGCGCCCGTAAGGCTCGGCGTGAGAGCGGGCGCGCAGGCGAGCCGCGCAAAGCCCGTGCCGAACCACTTGCTGTACGGGGCGTACTGGCGGTCCATCAGCAGGCACAGTCGCATCAGCTCGCGCACCAGTCGCGCGGCGATAACCCGCGAGCCGAGCTCGTCGCCGGCCTGGGCGCATCTGCCTGGGAACGCCTCCTCCTGGCTGATGCGCTGCCACTGCGCAGCCAACAGGTACAGCCAGACGTCGTGCGGGTACCAGTGCAGCGCGGCTCGTGCGCGTTCCAGCTCACCCAGATCGTCTCTGAAGACGCCACCGCTGCGGATCGTGCGTAGCCGCTGCTCGGGCAGGGTGAGCCAGTGCACGGGTGAGATCGCCTCGTCCAGCGGATTGAAAGCCAAATAGCTGCTAAAGAAGCGCCGCGCGGTGGTGGTTCGCACGCGATGTGCGATCGGCCGCGTGTGTGCTTCGACCATGTGGTCGGAGAAGTCGTCGTGCATCTGGAAATTTGTGGGGAAGCCTTCGACTTCGAAGGGCAGCTCGTGAGCCATGGTGTGCTGGATCCGCGCTGGCAGGTCGGTCGCGAAGTCGGCTTCGTCGAGAAAGAGGCCAAGCTGCGGGCCCCAGCCATGGTCCATCGAGCGCGGCGTATCGAAGCCCAGCACGTCTGAGCCCTGGCCGAGGCGGGCCGCGGCATAGCGCAGCGCCGGAAAGTGGTGTTCGAGGACGGGAGCTACGGCCTGGTGAAAGAAGCGCTCGCTGAGCTCCAGGCCGGGCAGGAAGTGGGGTGTTGACTCCACGCGCAAAGCTCCATGTTCGGAAGGGTAGGAATGGCAGGGCGGCGCGATCGATGGTTGTTGCCCTGCATATGGACCACCCCCTCCCTCGCGCGTGAATCGAACGCCAAGCGAATGGTAGCGTGAGGACCGCATGAGCGGCATGAGCGGCGTGAGCGAGCGCCCCAGCCAGCTCGAGCCGGTCGACGCCGTCGACGTGACCATCGTCGTCGACAACGCGATCGACATCCTGGTGCCCAACACCGAGGTAGCGCGGCCACAGCCGCTCGTCTGGCACTGGACGGAGCGCGAGCAGCTGCGCGCAGAGCATGGCTTCTCGCTATGGGTGACGATCACCCGCAACGGGCGCCGCGACACCCTGCTGTACGACGCCGGCCTCGGCCGCGACACCGCTGCCCACAACCTGTCGGTGCTCGGCTACGACCTGTCCGACGTGCGCGCCATGGTGTTCTCGCATGGCCACGCCGATCACCACACCGGCCTGCAGGGGATTTCTGGCGAGCTCGGTCGGCGGCGATTGCCACTCGTGCTGCACCCGGACGCCTGGCTCGAACGGCGCATCGTGTTCCCGAACGGCACCGAGATCCACATGCCCGGCCCGAGCCAACAGGACCTCGACCGCGAAGGCTGGCAGGTGGTCGAGGAGCGTGGTCCGTCGCTGCTGCTGGACAACGCGGTGCTCGTGACCGGTCAGGTCGAGCGGGTGACCGACTTCGAGAATGGCTTCCCGCTGCAACACGCGCGCACCGCCGACGGTGGCTGGGAGCCCGATATCTGGATCTGGGATGACCAGGCCGTGGTGATCGCGCTGCGCGGCAAAGGGCTGATCGTGCTCTCGAGCTGCAGCCACGCCGGGATCATCAACGTGCTCGAGCACGCCCGCCGATTAACCGGCATCGACCGTGTCCACGCGTGCGTGGGCGGTATGCACCTTACGGGTGGGCTGTTCGAGGCCATCATCCCGCGCACCGTCCAGGAGCTGGTGTCGATTGCGCCCGATGTCATCGTGCCCGGCCACTGCACGGGCTATAAGGCCGCCGCCTTGATCGCCAACCAGTTGACCGCGGGGTACGTGCACAGCAACGTCGGGACGCGGCTGCATTTCGCCGGCGTCGCGGCCGCTGACGTCTCTGCATCTGGCTCTGGCTCTGCTGCAGCCTCGGCAGCGCGTCATACTTCGGCTCAGTGAAAATCGCGGCTGGCGGGGGTGGCCAGCGCGAGCTCGGCTGAGGCGGCTTCGCGCTTGTCGTGGGGATTGCCTGGCACGCCGTTGCGTTCGGGTGCGCGGGGGAGGGCGCTGGGTGAGTGGTCGATGAAGTGGTTGAGGGGCCGCGCCTCGATCGCCAGCAGGTTGAGCGTGCCCGAGTGCAGCTGGACGGTGCCTTCGATACACAGATACGACTCGCCGCGGATGATGCTGCGCTGCTTCTCATAGAGGTCGGGTCGCACGACGACGTTGATCACGCCGGTCTCATCCTCGAGGAGCAGGAAGACGAAGCCCTTGGCCGTGCCCGGCCGCTGCCGGCACACCACCAGCCCGGCGTGGCGTACGCGCCCCCCATCGCGGCTGAGGCGCACCTGTTCCGCGGTCAGGATGTCGGGCGGCAGATCGGGCCGCAGCAGTCGCAGCGGGTGGTAGCTGGGCGACAGTCCGAGCAAGCCGTAGTCCGCGACCATGCGCTCCCAGTCGGACATGTCCTGTAGCGTGACCATGTCGTGGTCGGTGGGCAGCGCGAGCGCGAGCTGCTGAGTGTGTGTAGGCGCGGCACGCGTCGTTGAAGTCGCTGAAACTGCTGTGACGGTTCGCGTGACGCTAGTTCCGTCAACATGTCCACTTTCGGCATTTTGTGACACTGCGCTGACGGTTCGCGTGACGCTTCGCGGACTCGCCGTGACGCTTCGCGTGACGCTCTCTGCGTACGCTGAGGGCGGTGGCGGGGGGGCCGCGGGCGAGGTGAGGTGGTTGGGTTCGCGCTCGGCGGCGGCGGGCTGGCCGAAGCGCCGCGGCGGGACCACCTGGCCGACGCGTTGCGGCGGGATCAACAAGCCCAATTGCCACAGCAGCTCCCGCCGACCCAGCCCGAACTCGGCCAGGGCGCCAACCGTGATCAGGTGCTCGGCCGCGGTGCGCGGCATGCCCGTGCGGCGCAACAGGTCGGGCAGCGAGCGGTACGCGCCATTGGCATCGCGCTCGGCCACGATCGCTTTCGCCAGGTCCTTGCCGATACCGCGCACCGTCTCGAATCCGAGCATGAGCTGATCGGGCGTGACCGGCAGGCAGCGCGCACCGCTACTGTTGATCGACACGCGCAGCACCTGCAGTTTGTGTCGGCGCGCGTCGCCGATCAGCACGTGCGGGGCGTAGAAGCCCATCGGCTGGTTGTTGAGCAGCGCGGCGTAGTACTCGGCGCCGTAGTAGTGGCGCAGCCACGCCGACTGATACGCGAGCACCGCGAAGGCGTACGCGTGGCTTTTGGGGAAGCCGAATTCTGAAAAAGCCGTGAGTTTGTCAAAGACCTCGCCAGCTTCGCGGTTGCTGACGCCCTTCACCACGGCGCCCTCGAGAAAGCTGGCGCGAAAGCGTTCCATGGCTTCCTTCGAGCGGCGGCGGCTCATCGCGCGACGGAACTGGTCAGCCTGGCCAGGGGTAAAGCCGCCCATCTCGATCGCCACCTCGAGCACCTGATCCTGGTACAGGATGACCCCGAGCGTGTCCTTCAGCAGCTCGTCCAGCAGCGGATGGTCGGCGTGCGGGACGTACTTGGGGTCCTGCCGCAGGAGCTCGCGGCGGCGCACATACGGATTGACCGCGCCGCCGACGATCGGGCCCGGGCGCACGATCGCCACCTGCACGGCCAGGTCATCCAGGTTGCGCGGCTGGGTGCGCGTGAGCATCTGGATCTGGGCGCGGCTTTCGACCTGGAACAGGCCGATCGTATCGCCATTGCAGATCGCGTCGTAGACCGCAGTGTCGTCGTACGGGATCGTGCCCAGGTCGACCTTTTCATGTCGGCACTGCCAGATCATCTCCAGGCACTCCTCGATCAGCGACAGCATGCCCAGCGCGAGGAAGTCGATCTTGATGAACCGTGCGTCGTCGCACGAGTCCTTGTCCCACTGGCAGATGTAGCGGCCGGGCATCGACGCCGGCTGGACCGGCACCAGCTCGACCACCGGGCGCGAGGAGATGATCATCCCGCCGACGTGCTGCCCGACGTGCCTGGGAAAACCATCGATCTGCTCGGCCAGATCCATCAGGTGTGCCCAGACTGGTCCTTCTGCCTGGCCCTGGAACTCGGGCAGCGTGCGCAGCTCGCGGCGTACCGAGCTGGCGGAGCCGCCTTCGGAGAGTCGAGCGAGCTTGTCGATGGCCGGCGCGGGCAGTCCCAGGACTTTGCCCAGATCGCGCACCGCGCTGCGCAAGTGGTAGGTCGCGAACGAGCACACCAACGCCGCGTGCTCGTGGCCGTAGCGCTGGTAGCACTGCAGGATGAGCTGCTCGCGGATCTCGCGCGCAAAGTCGAGGTCGATGTCCGGGACGGCTTGCAGGTCTTCGTTCAGAAAGCGTCGGAAGAAGAGGCGATTCTTGACCGGGTCGACATGGCTGAGACCGATCAGGTAGCAGATGATTGAGCTCACCGACGAGCCGCGGCCGCGCCCCGGCGGCAGCCCCGAGCCACCGCGCACGGTGCCGACGCCGCGCACCTCGCGGGCGACGTCGGTGGCCAGCTCCTGCAGATCGCGGTAGATCAGGAAGAAGCCAGCCAAGTGGTGCTTTTTGACCAGCTGGAGCTCGTCGTGCAGCTGCTGGATCGCTTTGTTGCGGATCTCGCTGTCTGTTTGATCGGCGGGATAGCGCTCGTCGAAGCGGCGGGCGCAAAACGCGGCCAGGACGTCGTCTGCGCTCGACTCCTGCTCGCCCTCTTTGCGCGTGAAATCGGGGAAGTTGTAGCCCAGCTCCTTGTGATTGGCAAGATTGAAGTTTTCGCAGCGCTCGGCGATCACGTGGGTGTTTTCGATCGCCTTCGGGTATTTTTCGAAGACTTCCGCGATTTGTTGTGGGGGGCGGAGGAAGAACTCGCTGTTAGGTCGGCGGACCCGGTGCGAGGCCTCCAGAGTTGAGCGGTGTTTGATCGCGACCATGGCGTCTTGGAGTCGGTGGCGCGAGCGCGTGTGGTAGTGAACGTTGCCCGTGGCGACTACTGGCAGGCTGGCTTGCTCGGCCAGCTGCGCGAGCTGCGCGAGTCGACGGCTATCGCCCTGCACCAGGTTGTGCTGTAGCTCGATGAAGGTGTTGTCTTTGCCGAAGAGGTCGGTGAGCTTGTGCGCGGCTTCGAGAGCTGTGGTCGGCCGTTCGCGGTCGAGCAGGCGGCTGAGCTCGCCGTGGCGGCAGCCGCTGAGGACGATCAGGCCATCGGTCAGACCGTGGAGGTCCGCCGGGTCGAGCGCTGCTGGCTGGGGATCGTCCGTGGGGCGGTGGGTGGCGCTCGGCTCCCAGGAGCGGGCGCCACGGTGGGCAAGTGTGATCAGTCGACACAGATTGGCGTAGCCCTGCTCGCGCTCGGCCAGCAGCGTCACGTGCACGGGGCCGCTAGCGTGATCAGCGAGGCCGTGGCTGAGGGTGAGCTCGACGCCGGTGATCGGCCGAATGTCGGCGGCGGCGCAGGCCTGCGCGAACTCCATTGCGCCGTGCAGACCATCGTGATCGGTGATCGCCAGTGTCTGGTAGCCCAGATCGGCGGCGCGCAGCGCCAGCTCTTCAGGCAGCGATGCGCCTTCGAGAAAGGAATAGCACGTGTGCAGGTGCAGCTCGACCGCGTACGGAACCACCGGTCCGGATGATTAGAACACGCGTTCTATTT